>Ga0172370_10001430_pt1 | contig 36176 bp, 28 predicted proteins | sample LakKiv5m_FD_114538 | JGI IMG/M metagenome (GOLD analysis project Ga0172370, IMG submission 114538) | Freshwater microbial communities from Kabuno Bay, South-Kivu, Congo - kab_022012_11.5m | ecosystem: Environmental > Aquatic > Freshwater > Lake | place: Democratic Republic of the Congo...
AGCATGCCCGAGCCGCAACGTGACAGAATGACAAGCGTCGCCGGGACGAGCACTGCCAGCGCCAGGAGCCGAATTCGATGCGTCATCGCGCGTTCCTTCCGTTCGAGCCGGGCCCCGCGGGGGCGCCGTCGCCGTGTATACTGCAAGCCACGTTCCATCCCGTCAAGGCGAGTCCCGCCCTGTCCGCCTCTTCCCTGTCGCCCCTGCCTTGACATCACGACGGTTGCCCGATAAATAATTCGCACTCACAAGTGCGATCACGGACGGCCCCATGACGGCTCCGGCACAACCGGTCCTCGCGACGCGGATCCGCGCCTGCGCGATCCCTGCCATCCTGGTGCTCGTCGGCATCGTGGTCGTCCTCGCCGTCCTGATCCTCCTGACCGAGGATTCATCCGTGGCGCCGGGGATGTTCACGCGCGTGTACGGTCCGGCGTGAGCCCGACGGACTCGCCCTCGCGGCGACGAGTGCGCACGTTCGCGGTGGCCCTCCTGGCCGCCGTGCTGGTTCTCGGGGCCGCCAATGCCCTCGTCGAATGGCTGGAGCGCCGGGGCCTCGTCGACACGTTCCGCGGCCGCGACGACTTCGTGCGCACGGTCGACGAGGCCCCGTGGGCGGATGCGGGCGACGGGTTCTACGAGACCACGCCGTACGCCCGGCGGACCATGGTCCCCAGCCGCTTCCGCGTCGACAAGCAGGGCGCCTGGCGCGTGTTCCTGCTCGGCGAGTCGTTCATGATGGGCACGCCCTACGCCCACCAGAAGGACGAGGTCGAGAAGCCGGGCGGGATCGCGTCGTGGCTGCGCGTGGCGCTCGACGAGGTGCTGCCCGGCCACGCGATCGAGGTCGTGAACGCGGCCGCGGGCGGGCAGGTCTCGGATCGCGTCAAGGAGATCGCCGAGATCGCCCTCGGCTACCAGCCCGATCTGCTGGTGGTCGCCACGTGCAACAACGAGGGCGTGCTGCCCCTGAACGACGTGACGCGGGCCCTCCGCACCGCCGGCGGATTCCGCATGCTGACGAAGTGGCTGGCCCCGTCCACGGCTCCCGAGGGGCGGGCGTACTACTCTCCCGCCGACCGCGATCTCGAGGCCGTGCGCGCGAACTTCCGGCGGAACCTCGACACCATCGTGACCGCCGCCGCCGCCCGCGGCGTCACGGTGCTGCTCTGCACGCTACCCGCCAACCTGCGCTACAACGACTTCCACCAGGGGCGCTTCGCCACCGGGGGTTGGGGCAGCACCAACCGGGAGGATCAGTTGACCGGCTGCGCCCTCGAGGGGAGCCTCCTGGTCGAGCAGGCTCGCCACGCGGACGCGCTGCAGGTGCTCGGCGCCTGCGATGACGTCGAGGCGCTGCGTTGGATGGGCTTCGCGCTGATCGCCCTCGAGCGCTGGGACGAGGCGCGGACCGTGCTGGAGCAATATCTGGAGCTGGTCCCGCGCAACCGGTGCCGGCCGTCGTTCAACGCCGTGATCCGCGACGTGGCGCGGCACCACCCGAACGTGCGGCTGGTCGACCTCGAGGCGCGCGCCAAGGCCCAGGCGCCGTACGGGGTGCCCGGCTACGAGCAGTTCGACGACTACTGCCACATGAAGTGGAACGGCTACGCCGACATGGCCGACGAGATCCTGGTCGCGCTGCAGCGCTACCAACTGCTCCCGTCGGGCGGTGCGCCCCAACGGCCTCGTACCGATCGCGAGACGCTGCGCAAGCGGTTCGGCATCGTCTCGGACAAGGATCCGAGCATGGCCCCCGGAGCGGTCGGACCCGGCCTGTGGCGGTGAGCGGCGAGCCGCGCTGGCGCCATCCCGGCGGCGGTCCTACCACGTCCCCGAAACCGACACCCCCAGCATGCCGCGATGGAAGAGCACCGGCAGCGCGCTCGACGAGCCGAGCAGCGCTCGCGCGTAAAAGGCTCGGAGCGCGATTGGGCCGGCCAGGGGCACGCGCAGCTCGGCGGCCGCCAGGGCGCGCTCGAGCTCGAACAGGCGCGTCACCCCGTCGGCGCCCTGGTGCAGGAGCAGCCCCGAGGCGGTGATGCCCAGGGGCAGGTTGCCGGCCACCCGCAGCGCGCCGTCGGTGTTGAATGGCCCTTGCCGATCGGCGAAGCGCAGCTCGGCCGACCACAGCTGGCGCGAGGCGGCGCGCAGGCGCACCTCGAAGCCGTGGCCCGCGCCCACGTCGCCGCGGACGAGCGCCGCCAGCTTGGGCACGCCGCTGCCGTACGAATCGCGCTCGAGGGCGTAGGCGGCCGTGAAGTAGCCGGGGGCGTAGGCATCCCAGGTGTAGCGGTACTCGGTGCCGAGGCCGAGCTCGAAGGTCTTGTCGGGGCGCACGACCGCGCCCACGCCCACGTGCACGCCGCCGCCGTCGGTGTCGAGCCCCGCCACGCTCACGTAGGGCACGGCCGTCACGCGATCGGAGGGCAGGGGCAGCGCGACGCCGGCGCCGTACACGTTGATCGTGTCGGTCGAGCGCGCGACGCCGCCGGTGGTCGTGGCGGTGACCGCGACGGGGGCGCGCGTGTCGCCGGCCCAGGTGGCGTCGAGCTCGAGGCGACCCACCACGCCACCGAGCGCGCCGAGCGGGCGGCCTAGCGCGTGCGCGCCCAGTACGGGCGCCGACAACAGCGAGGTCGCGAAGGCCTGCACCTCGGCCCGCGGGTGGTGCCAGCGCGCTTCGACCCCGGTCTCGGGGCGGTCCAGGTTCAGGTTGTTCGCGAGCCCCGCCACGATCTCGCCGCGGCCCAGCGTGAGGTCGGCCAGCGTCCCCAGGCGCGCCGACAGGCCCAGGCGCGGGTCGTCGAACGACAGCTCGTCGACCACGCGCAGCACGTCGCCGACCGAGTTCCAGTCCTCGTAGCGGAAGCGGGCCTCGCCGCCCCCCGTGAACGACGCCAGGGTCCAGCGGAGCGGCACGTGCAGCGCGCCGGCCCAGGGACCCGAGGCCAACGCCACGTCGAGCTCGGTCTCCTGCACGAGCAGGTCGTCCCAGGCGCCCAGGAAGGCGGCGGCGCCGGCCTCGAAGCGGAAGCCGTCGCGGGCCTGGACCGGGCGGGGCAGGGGCGCGGCGAGTGTCAGGAGCAGCAGCGCACGGAGGAGGTTCTGGCGTCTCACTTCAGGAAGTCCCGTACGGCCTCGACGAAGCGGCCGTTCTCCTCGATGAAGGGGAAGTGGCCAGAGCCGCCCAGCGTCGTGATGTGGACGCTGTGGTTCTTCTTGGCCAGGTCGACGTACCAGGCGAGGGTCTCTTCGGGGTGGATGTCGGCCTTGGACTGGATGACCAGCACGGGCGTGGTGGTGGCCTCGACGACCGGCCGCAGGTCGACGCCCTTGAGCGTGCGCATCAGGCGCGCGCGCAGCAGCGGATCGCCGTGCAGGTCGGGCAGCAGGGCGACCCACTCGGGGTTCTTGAAGTAGGCGTGCAGCAGCACGCGGTCGATCGCGCGCCGGCGCAGCTGGGGCAGCATCTTGCTGCCCTCGCGCGCCAGGAAGTCGAAGTCGTCCTTGAACATGGGGTCGAGGCGCTCGGGGAGCCCCTTCAACGTCGTGAGCACGCGCCCCCCCTCGGGGATGGCCGGCCCCGCCAGCACCAGGCGCCGCACGGCCTCCTTGCGCAGCTCGAGCAGGCGCAGCGCCACGAAGTTGCCGAATCCGTGCGCGAGCACGTCGGCCTGGTCGACGCCCAGGTGGTGCAGCAGCTCGAGCACGTCGGCGGCCTCGGACGTGAGGTCGAACGTGGCCAGGTTGGCGGGATCCTTGCCGCGGCCGCGGCCGCGCGGATCGAACAGCACGACCCGGCGCGACGACGTGAGCTTGCCGAGCCAGGGCCGGAGGTAGCCGGCGCCCAGGTCGGGGCCGCCGGGGATGATGACCAGCCAGGGGCCCTTGGTGCCGTGCACTTCGTAGTACAGCGTCGCGCCGCCGCCCAGCGTGACCTGGCCCTCCTGGTCGGGCTTGGGGCCTTCGCCCACCACCGCCTTCTTCCACGAGTCGACCCACGAGCGCACCTTGCCGTCGCTGTCGAGCCCGGCGATGCCCGTCACGGCCAGGAGGGTGCGCGCGGCGTCGCGCTCGACGGGCTTGGTCTCGCCCTTCAGGAGCGTCGCGACCGGGGGCAGCGACGCGGGGGTCAAGAGGATGCGGAAGGCGCGCAGCGCCTCGAGCTTCAGCTCGGGTGACTCGTACTGCAGGATCTCGGCCAGGCGCTTGTCGATGCCGGGCGCGTCGAGGTACCACAGCACTTTGAGGGCCAGCTCGCGCAGCGCGGGATCCTTCTCGCGGTCGAGGCACTTCTCGACCTCGGGCAGGACGTCGACGTCCTTCATGTTCAGGATGGTCTTCAGGGCGATGACGCGGCTCTCGGGCGAGCCCTCGCGGAGGGCGGTCAGGAAGAGCTCGCGCATCGAGTAGTAGTAGCGCCGGAGCGAGTGCAGCACCTGGTCTTCGGGGATGTCCTCGTCGGCCAGGAACTGGCGCACCAGCGGCGCGCTCTCGTCGTCGCCGATGATCGTGAGCAACGACATGCCGATTTCGCGCACGCGCTTGTTCGGGTGCTTCAGGAGCTTCGAGACCTCGACCGACGCGGCGCGCCCGATGCGGATGAGCGTCTCGGCCACGGGCATCTCGCGCGACGTGTCGAGCGACTGCAGGATGAAGATGCAGAAGGGGATGGCCTCGGCGCCGAAGCGCGCGACGCCTCGAACGGCCACGTCGCGGTGTTCTTTCATGGACATGGCGTTGATGAGCACCGGGATCGAGGTGGCCGTGCCCACGCGCCCCAGGGCGTCGAGCATCTGCACGCGCGCGCCGCGGTTGGCCTCGTTGGGGTCGCCCATCTCGCGGCGGAAGGCGTTGATGATCGGCAGCTCGCTGGAGGGATCGCCCAGGTGGCCGAGCGCCCACGCCGCCATGCCGCGCATGCGGGGCGACGGGCTCTCGAGGACCTTGTGCAGCGTGGGGATCATGGCGGTGTCCTGGCCGCGGGCCGCCAGGTAGATGGCGCGCTCCTGGATGTCGTCGTTCTTCGAGAGCAGCAGCTCGGGCTGGAAGCCGACGGGCTGCTCGCGCGCGGTCAGGGTAGCGAGCGCGTTGAGGGCGGCCAGCACGGCCTCGTCGGTGCCAGCCCGCAGGAAGGGCTCGATCAGGAAGCGGCTGGACTCGCCGAGCACCGCCGCGGCCTCGACGAAGGCGGCGGCCTCGTTGCCCTGCTTCTGCTTCACGAGCTCGGCCACGCGCGCGGCCAGCAGCTTTTCGGCGGCGCGCCCCGAGGAGCGGAACAGGTCGATGACCGGCGGTCCGATCTCGGGCTCGCCCATCAGCGGGATCAGGCTGCTCAGGGCCTTCTCGGAGAGCGCCGCGGCGCTCTTCAGGAGATCGAGCACCACGTAGCGCTCGGAGCCGCTGGCCATGCCCAGGCGGAAGGCCAACCCCAGCTGGGCCGACTCGTCCAGGTTGCGCAGCAACGCGAGGCGCCGGGGCTTGGACGGGAAGCCGAGCAGCGAGTCGAGCGTCTCGTCGGGGTACAGGCGGAGCGCCACGCGCACGACCGCGTCGAGCAGGCGTTGATCCTCGACGTCGAGCAGCGGCGACAGCTGGTCGTAGGGGAGCCGGGCGTTGCGTTCGGCGGCGACGCGCAGGGAGAGCCAGCGCTGGCCGTCGGTGCCGCTCTTCAACAGTCCTTCGAGCTTCAGGGCCACGCGCTCGAGGTCCTTCTTCTTCAGCGCCAGGGTCGCCTCGGCGAGAGGCTCGGCGTCGTCGATGGCGGTCAGGGCGTCGATGCGGGCCTCGAGGTCGGGCACGGCGGGCGCCGTGGGCGGCGCGGCCAGCGCGGAGAGGCCGACGAGCCACAGGCACGCGAGGCCGAGGTACAAGGTCGGTGCGAGGGCTCGCGTCATGCTCCGTGACTCCCGGGGTGCCCGGCTTCGTGAGAAGAGAATCTACCACCGGCGGGGGGCGAGGTAAAGCGCCGCCGCCGACGGGGCCTCCTAGCCATCGCGGGTCGACGAGATGACGACCGTGCCGAGCTTCACGCGCTGCTTCGCGTCGGTCGGCAACGTGGTCTCGACCGGTACGGGCCTGCCGTTGTCGGTGAAGCCGAGCCACAGCCCGTAGGTGCCGGGCTGGCAACGGTGCATGTCGATGTGGATCTTGTGGCGGTCGCGGACGTACTCGCCCACGCGCCAGTCGGCGAGCGGGTACAGGCCGCCGAGGGGCTCGTGGTCGCCGTCGATGACGGCGCGGTCGGAGGGCGTGGCGGACTCGGGCACCAGCTTGACGGTGAGGCGGTACGACGCGGGGACGGCGCCGAGCGCCTGGAACAGGTAGGTGGCCTCCACGGTGCCGGCCAGGTTCACGTTCAGGCGGTGCCGCGAGATGCCGGCGAGGCGCACGCGCTCGCCGAACGTGGCCGCGAGGGCTTCGTCCATGGGCGGGGGCGTGGTACCGAGCCAGGCGGCGGCCTTGCGGCGACGCTCGTCGACGGACATGGGTGGGGCCTTGGGGGCGCCCTTGACGGCCACGTGGGCGATCACCATGCGGCTCTGATCGACCTCCTTGGCGCCGCTTACGGCCAGGCGCTTGCCCGAGCGCTTGTCCCAGAAGCCCACCGCCACGCGCGCGTCGCCGGTCGACCACGCCGCGGGCACGTGCACCGAGTACTCGTCGATCACGTATCTTCCCACGGGCCACTCGCTCACCGGTCGCATCTCGTGGGCGGGCACGTGGTCCTCGTTCAGCATGCCGTCCCGGTGCAGCACGTGCATGAACAGGCGTACGTCGCCCTTCGGCCGGGCATTGGCGCGGTAGACCGTGGTCACCGTGACGTCCTGGCCGGCCTTGACGGCCTCGGGGCTCACCGTCGCGCCCACGATCTCGAGGTCGTCGCCGAAGCGCGCCGCGAGCTTCGTGGTCATCGGCGGGGGCTGATCGGCCAGCGTGCCCGCCACCAGGCGGTCGGCCCAGGCCTCGTACTGCTGGTTGACCACCTTGGCCCAGCGCAGCATCTCCTGCTCGCGCCGGTCGAGGAAGGCCTGGTCGTAGGGGGGCTTGCCCGCCAGGTTGGTCAGGTCCAGCGGGTCGGCGTCGTTGTCGTAGACCTCCATGGGGCGCAGGCCGTAGTGGTACAGCACCTTGAGCGGCCCGTCGCGGAGGGCCAGGCAACGACGCTTGAACCAGCAGGCGTAGTGCTGGCGGCGGTTCTCGGGTGCGGGCTTCAGGAGGCTCGAGCCGAGGAACTCGCCCGTCTTGGGGGTGAGCCCCAGCAGATCGGCCACGGTAGGCACCAGGTCGAGGTGCGAGCGGTAGCCCGTGACGTGCGTGCCGGCCGGGATGAAGCCGGGACCGTAGAGCAGGCCGAAGGAGTGCAGGCCCTCTTCCCACATCACCAGGTCGTGCTGGCGGCCGCCGTGCTCGCCGAACGCCTCGCCGTGGTCGCCCACGATCAGGAAGACCGTGTTCTCGAGCAGCCCGCGCTCGCGGAAGCCCTCCACGATCTCGCGCAGCACGTCGTCGGTGTAGTGCACGGCGTTCAGGTAGTTGCGCTCGTCGGGGTCGGTCACCGGGTAGTCGACGTAGGGCCACGACTGGGGCGACACGTAGTTGTGGTGCGTCGAGAGGGTCAGGTAGGTCAGGAGGAAGGGCCCCTGGCCGCGGACCTGGTCGACCCAGTCGAGGCTGGGGCGCACCATCATGCGTTCCTCGCGACCGAAGTAGTTGGTCTCCTCGAAGCCCTCGTGGGGCATGTCGTCGAGGCCGCGGAACACGTCGTAGCCGAGGTTGGCGACGAGCCGGTCGCGCTGCTCGAAGGCGCCGGCGGTCTGGAAGAAGGCCGTCTGGTAGCCCTGGCTCTTCAGGATGTGGGCGAGGCAGCGCTTGGGCAGGATGCCGGGCAGGGCCTCGCGCGGCGTGGTGTCGAGGTAGGGGTACGTGCCGCAGTTGATGGCCATCACGGCCTTGGTGGTGTGCGGCAGCACCGTGTACTGGCGATCGATGATGGCGCCCTGCTTCGCCAACTCCGCCAGGAAGGGTGTGGTGCCGAGATTCGGCGTGAAGACGTCCGACGACTTCCAGCGCAGGGACTCGAACATGATCAGCACGACGTTGGGGCGGGGCGCGCCCGGCCTCGCCTGCAGCTCGAGGGAGCGATCGAGGCGCTCGGGCTCTTTGATCTCGACCGCCGCCTCGGGAAGCAGGCGCTCGCTGAAGGCGTCGGAGAGGATGTCGAGCGGGATGGAGCGGCACGACGCGGCCGCCGGCCCGTCGGCTACGGGCACCATCCAGGCCGCGAGCGCGATCGTCGTCGAGCCCGCGATCAGCGCCAGGGCCTTCGCCCGGGGCACCAGGCCGCGGGCTGCCAGTCGGCGCCGGACAGGGGGAAGCCACGGCAGCACGCCGAGCGCCAGCACCAGCGCCGCGTGGCTGTAGGTCACGACGAACTTCCAGATCGCGCCCTCGGAGGCGATGACCCGGTTCACCTCGGCCTGGTTCGCGAACCAGTACTCGATGCTGGACCACGACAGGTTGGAGCCGGTGGAGGCGAAGTAGCCGGCGGTGGCGACCGTGAGGACCAGCAGCACGGCCAGGAACAGCGCATAGGCCAGGGCGACGACCGTACGCAGGCTGCGCCCCAGCACCGAGACGGCGACGCCCACCGCCACGCCCAGGCCGAGCGCCACCGCCACGTCGGGCGCCCAGGCCTGGAGCAGCGCGGGCGCGAACCACCTGCCGGTCGTCGCATGCACCTGCAAGGCCTTGACCACCAGCGACTCGAGCAGCAGCAGCAGGGCCATCGGGGCGGTGAAGGCCACGGCCGTCCAGGTCGTGAGGCCGCGTGGCGTGGGCGCCCCGGTGGAGGTGGCGGGGCGGGGGGCGCTGGTCATCCGGAGGCTCCGTGGGGCGTCGGGGACGCCGACGCTTCCCCTCAGGTCATGAACCCTGGACTTCGTTCGTCTGTTCCCCCGCTCGCGGCGAGGCGCATCGGCCGACGCGATACCGTAGCGTTTGCGGGGGGGTCGCGTCAATTCGATAGGCCCCTTCGCGCGCGTCACGCCGGGTTGTCGCCGACCCGAGCGTGGGGTAAGGTACCGGCCGCGCCACCAACGCGCCGACCGGGGGGGAGCCGTGGTCACGAAGCTTCGGGTGCTGCTGCTCGCAGGGCTGGTTTCGGCAGGGACCGCCCTCGCCAACGACGGCGTCGATCGCTACGCGGGGCCCGAGCCCGGCGCGCTCGTCCACGTGGGGCCGCTGCCCCCGGGTGCGCCCGCCCTCTACACGCTGCTGCCCGAGGACCGCCGCGGAGGCGCCGACGGTGAAGCGCGCTACCGCTGGGCCCGCGACTACGCGGTGTCGGCGCTGGTGGTCTCGCTGACCCGCGTTCACGAGGTCCAGGGGCCGGCGCCGATCCCGCCCGCGATCTTCGACCTGTCGGCCGAGAACGGCGACACGCCGGTGGACTTCACGGCGGAGGGCCCGGCGGGGCGCCACCCCGGCGGCTCGCACGACGGCGGCATCAACCTCGACGTCGGCTACTACCTGACGTCGCTGCAGGGCAGCCGCTTCACGCCCGACTACGCCGCCTGCACCGAGCACTTCGTCGACGGCGCCGACGCCTTCCATTGCGTCGGGCCGGTCGATCGCCTCGACGTGAACCGCCAGGCCATGTTCCTGGTCGAGCTGTTCAAGTTGCATCAGGGGCTCTTCCTCGGAGAGCTCGTGCGCGAGGTCGGGATCGACGCGCGGGTGGCCGACGTCGTGCTCGAGCGCGCGCGCAGCTGGGCGCGCGACGGCCTGCACGGCGTGACCGAGCCGCTGGTCGACGAGCTGGCGGCGCGCCTCACCTCCGATCCGTTCGGTGGCTGGGAGCGGCACCACCACCATCACCTGCACCTGCGCCTGGCCGCGCTCGACCCGGCCGGGCCGCGCCTGCTGGCGTTGAGGGCCCTGCGGGACCTGGAGCTCGACGCGCTGGCCGGCGCGGGGGGCGACGCCAACCGCCTGCTGGTGCGGCTCGGGGTCTCGGAGCTCGAGCGTTTCGCCGAGGTGCTGGTGCTCTCGCCGTCACCGTCGCTGGCCCGCGTGCTGGTCAGCGCCGACGCCGCGTCGTGGGTCGAGGCGGTTCCGGGCCGGCGGCTTCGAGCCGAGGTGCCCCTCGGCCGCTCGGGCGTGGCGCGGGACGAACGCGCCAGCCAGGCCGTGCTCTACGTGCAGCTCCGCTACCGCGACGGGCGCGAGCAGATCGAGACCCGGGCGTTGCCGTTGCCTCCCGGGAACCCGGCGCTGGCGGTGCAGGTACGCCCCGAGGCGTTCACCGTCCGGCGCGTCATCGAGGCGGGCGTCCCGTGGCTCGAAGCTGCGTACCCGCCGGCCTACGAGGCGCTGATCACGGGGATGGCGTTCGCCTCGTCCCCGGGAACGCGGGCCGTTCCCGTCGACCGCGCGAGCCGCCGGTTACGCCTCGACGGGACCGCTCCGCTCGCTGGCGAATTGCTCGTCACGTTGTCCGGGCGAGTGACCCGCCGTATACCAGTTCGCTTGCCCTAACGTGAGTTTTTTATTGTCACCCCCCTGACCTGCCGGTACACTCTTTGTTGTTTCGTGGGGGGCACTCCTTCGTCGGTCGTGAGCAATCCACCCTGACAGGTAGACTCAACCGCGGAACTCGTTCAAAGGTGGAATGTCGTACTGGCGACGGGTACGATGTTCCGAATCGTAGGCGTCGCGTGGACAGAGAGGACGTGCGATGGGTGACGGGAACAAGGTGTTCGTGGGTGGACTGGCCTGGGCTACGGATGACGCGCGCCTGAACGAGGCCTTCTCGCAGTACGGCGAGATCACCGAGGCCAAGGTGATCGTCGATCGTGAGACGGGTCGTTCGCGCGGCTTCGGCTTCGTGACGTTCACGACGGACGAGGCGGCCGACGCCTCGCTGCAGATGAACGGCCAGGAGCTCGACGGTCGTACGATCCGCGTCGACCGCGCCAACAGCCGTGGCGACAGCCGTGGCGGCGCCGGTGGCGGCGGTCCGCGCGGTCCGCGCCGCTTCTAGTCGACCTCCGGTTCGACCGAACCTCCCGAAGGGTCCGTGAGGGGGCCTTCCTCGGCCCCCCGTCACGCTGATCCGCGTCGTCGTGCTGCCCTCTGCCGGTAGAACGGCTTCAGGCGCCGCGCGAGGTCGACGAACTCCCCGTACAACTCGTCGTAGATTGGCCGGTTCTCCGCCCTGGGCGCGAACGTGCGCTCGACGCGCGCCAGCGCCGACAGCTGGGGCACCGTCAGGCGACCCAGCCCCAGCGCGGCCAGGAAGGCGGCGCCGCGCGCGTTGGCCTCGCGCGGATGCTCGACGCGCAGCAGCGTGCGGTCCCACACGTCGGCGTGCACCTGGCACCACAGGTCGGACTGCGCGCCGCCGCCGATGACCCGTACGCGGTCGACGCGCCGGCCGAGGAAGCGCTCGAGGTACCCGTGCACCCAGCGCGTGTTGCACGCCACGCCCTCGAACACCGCGCGGGCCAGGTCGGCGCGCCGTGTGTCGAGCGACAGGCCGAGGAAGCCGCCCCGCAACGTCTCGTCGTCGACCGGCGTCTTCTCGCCGTTCAGCCAGGGCAGGTAGACCACGCCGCGCGCGCCGGCAGGGACCGCCGAGGCCAGGGCCTCGAGGCGCGCGTGGGCGTCGGCGGGGGCGGGGCCGGGGGCCAGCGCGTCGTCGGGGTACGCCAGCCGCGTGAGCAGGTGCTCGACGCAGCCGCCGGCCATGTCCTGTTCGTTGGCGGCGAACCAGCGCCCCGGCAGGGCCGAGGGCAGGCTGGCGATGGCGTGGAAGGGGTCGGTCTTCTTGAACGGCACGTGCGTGAGGACCCACGACGACGTGCCGAGGTACAGGTGCGCCTCGAAGTCGGCCACGGCGCCCGAGCCCACGCACGCCGACTGCAGGTCGGGCGAGCCCACCACCACGGGCGTGCCGCGCGGAACGCCCAGCTCGTCGGCCACGTCGGGCAGCAGGGGGCCCAGCAGGTCGGTGGAGCGCCGGAGGGGCGGGAACTTGGCGCGATCGAGGCCCAGCGTCCGCAGGAGGCCCTCGTCGTAGCGCACGTCGTCGATGCGGCGGTTGTCGGTGATCCAGAACAGGGTGATGGAGTCGAAGCTGGCCGCCAGCCGGCCCGTGAGCTTCAGGTTCCACCAGTCCTTGCTCGAGAGCAGGGCGTCGGCGGCGCGGTAGACCTCCGGGCGCTCGGCCTGCCACCAGAGTACGTGCGCCAGGTCGTCCTTGCCGGACAGGGTGGGGCCGCCGCCGGTGCGGGGCAGGAAGCGCAGGATGGGGCCGAGGCCATAGCCGCTGATGGAGGGCCAGCCCCGCATGCGCTCGCGCACGTGCGGCGCCCCGCGGGCGTCGAGCCAGGTGAGCGCCGCGGCCACGGGGGCGCCGTCGGCGGCGCAGGCCACGGTCGTAGAGTAGGTGCTGGAGCACGCGACGGCCGCGATCCGCTCGGGCGGCAGGCCCGCCTCGGCCAGCACGTGGCGCGCGCCGGCCACGAAGGCCGCCCACCACTCGAGGGGTTCCTGTTCGACGCCCCCGTCCGGGAGGTGGGCCACCCTCGTCGCGACCGCCCGCGTGGCCAGGATCTGCCCCGTGAGCGTGACCAGCGCGGTCTTGACGCCCGAGGTCCCGTGATCGATGGCCAGGACGACGTCGGCCGGCATGGCGGGACGTCCCTAGACGGGCAGGGGGACGATCTCGACCTGGCCGAGCTCGTCGACCTTCTCGACCACGACGCCCTGGAACGAGCCCTTGCCCGCGCGCGTCGCCAGCACCTCGGGCACCAGCGCCAGGAAGTCGACGGGGTTGATGGCGGCCTCGGGGGGCAGCACGCCCTTCTCGGTCACGGCCCCTTGCTGCAGCAGCATGGCGCCCATGGCCGCGGGGATGCCGGTGCCCTCGCCGAGTGCCTGGTCGGTCGAGGCCATCGAGAAGCGGTAGGCCCGGGGCTTCCCGTGGCGCAGGCCACGCGCCTCGACCAGCATGCAGCCGCGCTGGGTGCCGAAGGACGTCTCGGCCAGGATCTCGTCGCGGCGCTTCAATAGGAACGCGATGGCGAAGTCGCGTGGCACGACGTCGGCCGTCCCCACGTGCAGGGGCTGCTGCGACGTGAGGCCCAGGTGCGCGACCTCGGTGGTGAGCGCGAAGTACTCGTCGGGCAGCACGGTGCCGCGGTTCGTGACCTGCCGCACCTTCAGGTGGCGCGGCATGGTGATCTGCTCGGGGTGCGGGTAGGGGTAGACCGGCACCGCGGCGCCGATCTTGGGCAGGTTCACGGTGGTTCGGAGCGCCACGCCGCCCGGCTCGAAGAAGCGCACGTACTGCAGCTTGCCCTCGAGGAACATGGGGATGTCCATGCCCATGCCGTGCAGGCGGTGCGCGATGACGCCCGCGCCCTCGAACGCCTCGCCGCCGTGGGCGTGGTAGATGTCGATGGCGTGGGTCTCGTCGAGCAGCTGCTCGTAGGCGAAGCGGCCCAGCAGGTTGGTGACGCCCGGGCTGTTGCCCATGCCGATGACGGCGGTGAGCCCGGCGGCCTTGACCTTCTCGTGCAGGTCGAGCAGCGCCAGCGTGGCGTCGACGTCGTCGCACACGTCGACGTACGGGATCTTCTCGGCCAGCACGGCCTCGAGCACCGGCACCGCGAAGCGGTAGAAGGGGCCGGTGCAGTTGAGCACGACCGCCGAGCCGCGCACGACCGCGCGGACGTCGGCGACAGAACCCGCGTCGACGAAGGCGGCGCTGGCCTTCGCCCCGATCTCGGCCGCGACCGCCTTGGCCGAGGGCAGGTCGACGTCGGCCACGACGACGTGGTCGAAGGGGCCCGTTAGGGCCAAGGTGCGCGCCGCGACGCGACCGACGGCGCCGGCGCCGCCGAGGACGGTGATCGTGGGCATGGGGGCTCCTGGAGGAAGGTCGACGGGTCGCAGGGTACCACGACCGGTTGCGCCGGGGCAACCGGCGGGACCGCCTGCCTATGCGGCCGGCGTCGTCGTCGGCCGCGACAGCGTCTCGATCAGCCCGGCGAGCCGCAGCGCGGCCTCGTCGTAGCGGTAGGCCTCGACGAGCGCCACCAGGTCGCGGAGGGGCGCGGCGAGCTCGGCCGGTGGCACCTGGCCTTCCAGCTTGTGCACCTGGCGGGTGCAGCGCGCCGGGCGGTGTTCGCGGACCAGGGGCTCGAGCTCCCGGAGCCAGTCCAGCACCTCGGCCGCGCTCAGGGTGGCGGCCGAGGCGGGCGGCGGCGCCACTGCGGGCTCCGCGCCTTCGATCCGATCGACCACGGCCACGACCTCGCGCAGGGCCGCGCGGAAGGCCTGGAGCTGCTCCTCCGGGGGGGGGAGCTGACTCGTGAGGCTCGCGTCGAGTGCGGTCGCCGCGGCCAGCAGGTGGGTGGCGCCGACGTTCCCGGCTACGCCCTTCACCGTGTGGGCCAGCCGGTGCGCCGTTGGCAGGTCGCCGGCGGCCACGGCCGCGTCGAGCTGCTCCTCGATCGGACGGAGCTCGCGCTGCATGGACCGCAGCACCTTGTGGTACACGGCCACGTTGCCACCCAGGCGCGTCAGCCCGGCCCGGACGTCGAGGTGCGGCGTCTCGGGGAAGCCGGGCGGGAGCGGAGTGGTCGGCGCCGCCGGGGGCTCGGCCGTCGGCGCCCGCGGCGTCGGCTCGCGGTGCACGTAGCGCGCCAGGCGCTGGAACAGCTCGGTCGGATCGATGGGCTTCGTGACGTGGTCGTCCATGCCCGCCGCGAGGCTCTTCTCGCGGTCGCCGTGCATGGCGTGGGCGGTCATGGCCAGGATCGGCAGGCGCGCGAAGCGGGCGTCGCCGGTCTCCTCGGCCAGGGCGCGGATGCGCCGCGTCGCCTCCAGGCCGTCCATCTCGGGCATCTGGATGTCCATCAGGACGGCGTCGTAGGCGGCCGCCCGGACCTTCAGGATGGCCTCGCGCCCGTGCTCGGCCGTGTCGACTTCGACACCCTCCCGGTGCAGGATCTCGCGCGCGACCAGCCGGTTCGTCTCGTTGTCCTCCACGAGCAGCACGCGTGCGCCGCGCAAGCTGTCGGGGAGCGCGCGCGAGGGGGTGCGCGTGGTGGCGATCAGCTCGCGGAGCTGCGCGTCGTCCGAGAAGAGCTCGAGGATCGAGTTGAACAGCACCGACAGCGACACGGGCTTCACGAGGAAGCCCTCGACGCCGATGGTCCTGGCCTCGTCCATGATCTCCTGCCGGCCGTAGCCCGTCACCATGATGATCGTCGGCGGGTGCGCCCGCGCGCCCTGCTCGCGGATGCGCCGCGAGGCCTCGAGGCCGTTCATGCCGGGCATCTTCCAGTCCATCAGCACCAGGTCGAACGGGCGCTCCGCCGCCTCGATGCGCGCGAGCGCCTCCTGGCCCGTGGTGGCCTGCTCGGTCTTGAACCCGAACGCCTCCATGGCCGCGACGAGGTAGGTGCGTGCGGTCTCGCTGTCGTCGACCACCAGGACGTTCATGCCGCGCATGCTGGTCGGCAGCATGCGGCGCTTCGCGGGCGCCGCGGCCGCCCGCTCGAAGCCGGCCGTGAACCGGAACGTGCTGCCCTTCCCGGGCGTGCTCTCGGCCGAGATGGTTCCGCCCATCAGGCCCACCAGGCGCCGGGAGATCGCGAGCCCGAGGCCCGTGCCGCCGTAGCGCCGGGTCGTGGAGGTGTCGGCCTGCGAGAACGACTCGAAGATGGCGTCCAGCTTGTCGGCGGCGATGCCGATGCCCGTGTCGCGCACCCAGAACTCGAGCGTGACGCGCTCGGGCGTCTCGGAGACGAGTCGGCCGCCCACGGCCACCTCGCCGGTCTCGGTGAACTTGACCGCGTTGCTGCACAGGTTCACGAGCACCTGCTCCAGGCGGAACGGGTCTCCGCACAGCGCCGTCGGCAGGTCGGCGCGGGTCTCGTAGGAGAACTCGAGCCCTTTCTCCTCGGCGCGCATCGAGATCAGGCTCGCGACGTTCGCCAGCACCTGCTCCAGGTCGAAGGGCGTGGTCTCGAGGTCGAGCTTGCCGGCCTCGATCTTGGAGTAGTCGAGGATGTCGTCGATGAGGCGGAGCAGCGAGTGCGCGGCCGTGTCGATGCGTCGCAGGTAGTCGCGCTGGCGGGGTCGGAGGTCGTCTTGGTTCAGCAGGTAGGTCATGCCCAGGATGGCGTTCATGGGCGTGCGGATCTCGTGGCTCATGTTGGCCACGAAGTCGCTCTTGGCCCGGTTGGCGTCCTCGGCCGCCAGGCGCTCGGCGATGGCCAGATCGAGCTGCCTCAGCATGTGGTCGAAGGCGCGCGAGAGCTCGCCGATCTCGTCGTTCGTCCGGATGTCGACGCGCGTGGCCAGGTCGTGGCTCTTCGAGACGTGGCGCGCGACGGCCGTCAGCCGGCGGATCGGGTCCGACAGCACGTTGCCGAGGCCCAGGGCGAGCAGCGTGACCACCAGCAGGACCAGGCCGCCGAACAGCACGCCGCGGCGCCAGTGCTCGGCCTGCTGCGAGAGCAGGCGGGAGAGCGAGAAGCCGACCACGACCTCGCCGACCTCGTCGCCGTCGACGTTGCGGATCCGCGAGGTCGCGACCCGCAGGTCGTCGAACACGGGCGCGCCGCGGGACGTGGCCCCGTCGAGGGCCTGGACGCGTTCCCGGGGCAGGCCGATCGACTCCCGTGCCAGCAGGCCTCCCTCGTTCCGGTGCACGGCGCCGTAGACGACGTCGGGGTTGTGCAGCGCGCTCCGCAGGATGCGCCGGGCCGCGTCCACGTCCTCGAAGTCGAGGGCCGGGGCGAGCTCGAACGCCAGCAGCTCCATGATGGCGCGCTCGCCGCGGGCCGACGTGTTGCGCAGCTCGTTGGCCATGCGCCAGCCGGACTCGCCCACGAGTACCAGCGCCGTGAGCGCGCCGACGCCCACCAGCACCAGCGCCAGCTTGGCGTGGAGCGGGAACGAGGCGCGCGCGTCGTGTCGCCTGTCCCTCATGGGGTCTCCTCGGGCTCGACGATGGCCAGCTTCAGGAACTGCGAGCTCGCCGAGACCCCCGCCCGCTCCAGCGCCCCGACGCGGACGCGGAAGCGCAGCCTGCCGGAGACCGTCGTGAACGTGATGGCGCCGCCCGCCGCTGCGTGGGCCGGGTCCTCGCCGATGGTGACCACGTGCTTCGAGGCCGCGGCCGCAACGTCGTCGGCCAGGTCTTCCCTCCCGGCCAGGAACAGCAGGTGGCACCCGGCAAAGGACGACGGGTTGTCGGCGCGCACGACGGTGATCGGCCGGCCCTTGGCGGTGCGATCGCGCGCGATCTCCTCCAGCGGCGCGAGCACCGGCGAGGCCCCGTGGAAGCACACGCGATAGGTCTCGAGCCCGGCCTCGTCGGGCCAGGTCAGGTACTTGATGAAGCGGTAGACGAAGACCGCCTCGAGCTTGGCCTGGAGCGCGTCGTCATGCTCGCCGGCGACGGCGGGGCGGGGCAGGGTCGCGACCCCCAGGAGGCCGAGCAGCAGCCACGCCACCCGCGAGGCGGAGCGGCGCGCGGCAGGCGTGGGGGCCTTGCGGCGGGCCATGGCCGTCCCCTCAGAACCGGTACGCGGCGTTGAAGAACACCGCGCGCTGCGGCTGCCGATAGCGATCGGGCGGCCGGTTGGAGGGGTGGTAGTAGATCTCGTCGAGCACGTTGCGGGCCACCACCTGGAAGTCGAAGCCGCGCAGGTCGAGGAACGACAGCGAGGCGTTCAGTACGAACGCGGGGGCGATCCGGTCGTCGCCGGTGGCCGCGATCACCTTGGGGTTCTGCCGCGACCCGAGGAACTGGCTCCAGACGGCCGCGCGGACGCGATCGGTGATGCGGTAGCCGACCCCCACGTTCGCGCCGTGCTCGGCGATCTCGGGCACCGGGTCCCCGTCCTCGTTGCGGGATCGCGTGTACGTGTAGTTCGCGAACGTGCGGGTCGGCCCCAGGCGTACCTCGGCGCCGGCCTCGACGCCCAGCGTGTCGACGCGCCCCGCGTTCGCCCAGTGCCACGAGTCGGTCGTGCCGCCTTCGCCCACGGTCTCCTTCTCGAGCACGTCGTCGAGCCGGTTCCAGTACACGGCCGTCTCGAGGCGCAGCCGCTCCTTCCACGAGTAGCCGAGCGAGAGCTCGACCGAGCGCATGCGCTCCGGGTTCAGGTCGCTGTTCCCCACCCCGTCGGTGTAGTCCCACGGCTTGGGGGCCCGGAAGGCCTCGCCGTACAGCAGCTTGGCGTACAGCCCGGACCACGAGGCCACCAGGCCGACCCGCGGCGTCAGCACCTGGTCGTAGATGCTGCTGTGGTCGAAGCGCAGGCCGGCCGTCGCCTGCACGTGCTCGAGCAGCGTGTACTGCGCCTGCAGGTAGGCGCTCAAGAGGTAGTCCTTGGCCAGGTCCGGCCAGGCGGGGTGCGGCGGGCGCTCGGCCGGGGACGTGCTCTGGCTGGTCGCATAGCCCTTGGCGAGCCAGTCGTGCTCGAACACGAGCCCGCCGACCAGGTTCAGGTCGCGGAACAGCGTGGCGTCGACCATCGCCTCGGCGCCCACGCGGTAGTTCGGGCGGAAGAAGCCGAACTGCCCGTCGGTCGTGATCTCGCGGACCGAGTCGTCCTCCACCGTCGCCTCGCGGGCGTAGACCTCGGACTGCACGTTTACGTCGTCGCTGAGGGCCACGCGGTGCCGCACGTACGTGTTGACGAAGCGCAGGTTCCAGCGCGTCCCGTGATCGTGGTAGGCGGTCCCGACGGAGGGGTAGTAGGTGGCCGACGACGACACGCGGTTCTGGTAGTTCATCCCGAACTGGAAGTCGCGGTAGCAGAGCTTCACGTCCAACGCACGATCGTGCTCGAACAGCTCGAGGTCGGGGGTCCACAGGTCGTCGTTGCTGCTCCCCCCGAGGTCGGCGACGGTGGTCGTCTTCAGCATGCCCGAGACCCGCAGCCCGAAGCGGCTCCTCGGATCGTAGTACGCGTAGCTCAGCTCCCCGAGCCCGGTGTCGAATGCGCCCGCGCCGCCGCTGAGCTCGAGCCCCTGCGCGTCCTCGGGGCTCTTCGTGATGATGTTGATGACGCCCGACACCGCGTTGGTCCCGTACAGCGCCGAGGTTGGCCCGTAGACCACCTCGATGCGCTTCACGTTCGCCAGGTTGTACTGCCCGCCTGCGTAGAACCCGCCGGAGTTCAGCTCGTTGATCTCGACGCCGTCGATGAGCACCAGCGTCAGGTTGTTCTGGTTCGGCACGCCGCGCACGAAGACGTAGCTGTTCAAGCTCATCGGGTTCCGGAACTGCATGCCGGGCAGGTCGGCCAACGCCTGCTCGAGCGTCAGGTAGCCCCGCTCGCGGATCTGCTCGGCGGTGATCACGCGGACCGTGGCAGGGGCCTCGGTGACCGACTCGGCCCGCTTCGACGCGCTGGAGACCTTGATCTCGAGCAGCTCCTCGATCCCCAGGTCGAGCAGCTCCTCCAACTCGGGATCGCGGATCTCGGCCCGCGCGACGGGCGTCAGCGGCAGCGTCAGCGCCCAGAGCGCGCCGACGACCAGGCTCCCTGTCGACCACCCCGCCCGCTTCACGGCGTCACCTGTCCGCCTGCGGCCGGGTAGCGGGCAACGACGCGGGTCTCCCCCTCGACCGAGGCGTCGAGCTCGAGCCGGCCTCCAAGGGCCTCGGTGAACAGCCGGGCCGAGTACGTCCCGAGCCCGGTGCCGCGGGCCTTGCCGAAGGTCACGTACTTTTCGAAGAACCGGTCGCGGATGGCCGCGGGCACCGCGCCCCGGTTCCAGACTTCGAGGGTCGGCTGGGGCCGGGAGGTGAGCGCGATGCGGACCACGCCGTCGGCGGGCGACGCCTCGACGGCGTTCTTCACCAGGTTGCCGAGGGCCGAGTAGAACAGCAGCCGCTCGCCGGGCAGGACGAACGTATCGCCCGGCACCGGGGGGCGGCCGTCGAGCGTGACCTCGATGGTCGGGCCGGGCACGCGGTGCTGGGCGGCGTAGTCCCGCGCGAGCTCGTGCGCGACGCGCAGCACGTCGACCGGCTCGGCGTTCACGTGGTAGATGCCGCGCTCCATCTTGAACAGGTCGAGCGACAGGTTGATCATCCCGAGCATCTGGTGGCCGGCGCGTTTGATCGCCAGCAGGTCGGCCTCCTGCTCGGGCGTCAGGCCGCCGTCCTCGAGCAGGATCTCGGCGTACCCCAGCACGGAGTTGAGCGGCCCCTTGAGGTCGTGGCGCGTGATGCGCTCGACGTCCTCACGGAACGCCGCCGCCTCGCGGAGGGCCTCGTTCTGCTCGCGGATCTGCTCCAGGGCCAGCTTGCGCGTCAGGTGATTCCGTACGCGGGCGCGGACGATCATCGGCTCGAACGGCTTCAGGATGTAGTCGACGGCGCCCAGTTCGAGCCCGCGCACCACGTCGGTGGTGTCGGCCACCGCGGTCACGAAGATGACCGGGATGTCGCGCGTCGCCTCGTCCTCGTGCAGGCGTCGGCAGACCTCGAAGCCGTCCATGCCGGGCATCATCACGTCCAGCAGGACCAGGTCCGGCGGGGCTCGCTTCACGAGGTCGAGCGCGGTCGCCCCGTCCATCGCCACGGCCAGGTCCACGTCGTCGGCCAGGGTCGTCACCAGGTAGTCGACGTTGACCTCTTCGTCGTCCACAACGAGCACGGTCGCGCTCATCAGGTTCATGACCTGCGATTTCGGGCTGTCGGTTACGTGTCAGATTACCGCGTTCGCGCGCTCGCGGCATGTGATTTCGTCATCCGGCGGGGGACCTCGGCCCGGCGCTCACGGCCCGACGACGAGGTCGAGCAGCCCGGAGCTCTCCATGACCTGGCGCATGCGGACCAGATCGGGGGCCATGACACGGTCGTCGGTGTAGGGCTCGATGCCGGCGGACGAGATGACGTGGCAGGCCTGCCGGAGGGCCGTGCCCGGGCGCAGGGGGCGCCGGAACGTGAGGCCCTGCCAGGCGGCGAGCAGCTCGATGGCCACCACGTGCGCCACGTTGGCCACGATGTCGGCGGCCTTGCGGGCGGCGATCGTGCCCATGCTCACGTGGTCCTCGGTGTTGGCGCAGGTGGGGATCGAGTCGACGCTGGCCGGGTGGGCCAGCACCTTGTTCTCGCTGACCAGCGCCGCCGCGGCGTACTGCGGGATCATGAAGCCGCTGTTCAGGCCGCTCCCGCGGATCAGGAAGGGCGGCAGCCCGCGCGAGTGGTTGTCGTCGACCAGGTGCGCGACGCGCCGCTCGGAGATGGAGCCGACCTCCGCCAGGCCGATGGCCAGGTAGTCCATGGCGCACGCCACCGGCTCGCCGTGGAAGTTGCCGCCGCCGACCACGCCCTCGCGGCAGGCCTCGAGGATCTCGTCGGACGAGGCGAGCCACGCTCGGTAGGCCTCGGGCGTGTGGGCCGCCAGGCCGCCCGGCGGCTCGGGCGGAAAGAGCAGCGGGTTGTCGGTGGCCGAGTTCACCTCGCGCCGCACCACCTCGTGGACGTGCCACAGCGTGCGCTCGGCCGTGGCCTGCACCTGCGGGAAGCAGCGGAACGAGTAGTCGTCCTGCACGATGGGCGAATCGGGCACCGCCCGGGTGATCTGGTCGAGCGCGCCGACCAGGGCGGACTCGGCCTTGTGCGTCGGCGGGCGCACCGGGAACCACGGGTGCTGGATCTTCTCGATGAGGGTGCGCGCGCGGCGCCGGAGCGGAGCCAGGCGTTCGCGGAAGATGCGGATCTGCTCGCGCTGGCTCTGCTTGGCCCAGTCGGCCACCGCCGCGGGGTTGGGCGTACCGTCGGCCTCGACGGGCACGACGTGCTCGACCTCGCGGACCAGCTCGGCCACGGCCGCGCGGATCTCGCGCACGGGGTCGGAGCTGGCGATGCCCTCGCGCCTCAGCTCGGCCTCGAGCTCGTCGAGGTGGGCCGAGGCGTCCTCGAGCGCCAGGTGCGCCCGCTGCAGGTGGGCCGTGTTCAGGAACAAGGCCAGGATCTCGGAGCCCGCGAAGTAGCCCTTCACGCGGGCCGCCACGGCTTCCTGGTGCGACTGGGGGCGGGCGGCGTGGAGGCGCGGGTCGTAGGCGCCGAGCACGCCGCGGTGCGCCTCGTGGCTCATGGCGGCCGACAGCTCGGACAGGCGCAGCAGCACGAAGCCGTCGTAGAGCGTCAGGCAGCCGATCGCCGTCATCACCTGGGTGCCGTTGTTCAGCGCCAGGCCCTCCTTGGCCTCGAGCCGCACCGGGCGGAAGCTCCAGCCCTCGGTCGCGGCCACGGCCTCGAAGCCCTCGGCGGGCAGGGACACGAACGCGTCGGCCGACGGGTCGCGCACGATGGCGGCGGGATCGGCGCGTCGGGCTCGCGGGTAGTAGCGGCCGCCCGCGTCCCCCATGAGCACCAGCACCAGGTGCGACAGGGGCGCGAGGTCGCCGCTGGCCCCCACCGAGCCCTGGCGGGGCACGAAGGGGTACACGTCGTCGTTCAGCATGGCGACGAGCTGCAGCACCGTGCTCTCGCGTACGCCGGAGTTGCCGCGGCACAGCGTGTTGGCGCGCAGCAGCAGCGCCGCGCGCACCACGTCTTCGGGGAAGGGCTCGCCCACGCCCGAGGCGTGGCTGCGGATGAGGTTGGTCTGCAGGCGCGCCACGTCCTCGATATCGATGGCCACGTCGCGCAGGCGGCCGAAGCCGGTGGTGAGGCCGTAGACCTTCTCGCGGGTGTCGAGCAGCACCTCGACCATGGCGCGGCAGCAGGCGATGCGGTGCAGGGCCTCGGGCGCGACGGTGACGCGCCGGCGGTGGCGCGCGACCTCGACCACCTCTTCGACCGACAGGTGCTCGCCGTCGAGGACGACGGGCTCGGGGTTGGCGCCGACGCGCCGGTAGCCGGTCATGGCCGCCCCCCCAGCCGGGCCAGGATCTCGCGCGCGGCCGATACCAGCTGGTCGCGCGGCACGGTGACCTGCGCGGGCTGGCCCTTGCGCCACTCGTCGCGGTCCTGGATGTTCGAGGCGAGCTCGCGGCCGAGCGCCAGGTCCTTCAGCGCCACGGTGCCGCTCGTGAACTCGTTGCCGCCCACGATGACCGCGATGGGCGCGTTGCGCTTGTCGGCGTACTTCAGCTGGGCGCGGAAGCCGCTCTCGCCCAGGTACAGCTCGGCCGCCAGCCCGGCGTTGCGCAGCTCGCGGACCAGGCGCTGGTAGTCGGGCAGGCGATCCTTCTCGAGCACGGCCACCACGATGGGGCCGGGGCGCGTGGCCGGCACGCGCTTCAGGGTGCGCAGGGCGGCCAGCAGGCGGTCGACGCCGATGCTGGCACCGGTGGCCGGCACCTTCTCGCCCGTGAAGCGCTCGACCAGGTCGTCGTAGCGCCCGCCGCCCGCCACCGAGCCGAAGGGGCGCGTGACGCCCTCGTCGTCGACGATGGGGAACGTCAGCGCGGCCTCGAGCACGGGGCCCGTGTAGTAGGCCAGCCCGCGCACGACGCTGGGATCGAGCTGCACGCGGTCGGGGCCCACGCCCTCGGCGGCCAGCAGCGCCGAGATGGCCCCGAGCTCGGCCACGCCCTCGCGTCCCACCGCGCTCTCGCCCACCAGGGCCGCCAGGCGGCCGAGCACCACGTCGCGATCGGGGTCGCCGGCCTGCACGAAGTCGAGGATGGTGCGGATGGCGCCGTCGTCCAGGCCCGCGCCCGGCGTGAAGTCGCCCGATTCGTCGGCGCGGCCCTTGCCGAGCAGCTCGCGCACCCCGTCGACGCCCAGCCGGTCCAGCTTGTCGACGGCGCGCAGCACCGTCAGCCCCTTGCCGGACGCCAGCGCGCCGCTCTGCTCGAGCACGCCGTTCAGCACCTTGCGGTCGTTCAGGCGCACCACGTAGTCGCCGCGCGCCACGCCCAGGGCCTCCAGGGCCTCGGACAGGAGCGCCGCGGCCTCGGCGTCGGCGGCCATCGAGCTGGAGCCCACCGTGTCGAAGTCGAACTGCGTGAACTCGCGGAAGCGCCCGGGGCCCGGCTTCTCCATGCGGTAGACCGGCCCCACCTGGTAGCGGCGGAAGGGCTTCGGCAGCTGCTGCGCGTACTGCGCCACGACGCGCGCCAGGGGCGCCGTCAGGTCGTAGCGTGTGGCGATCCACTCCTCGTCGTCGCCCTTCCAGGCGAAGATGCCGCCGTCGGGCTGATCGCTCTCGGGCAGGTTCTTGCCGAGCACGTCGACGTACTCGATGGCGGGGGTCTCGAGCGGCTCGAAGCCGTAGCGCTCGTAGACGGCGCGCACCGTCTCGATCATGGCGCGGCGCGCCTCGAGGTCGACGGCGAACAGGTCGCGGAAGCCCTTGGCGAGGCGGGGCTGGACGCGGGTTTCGTCAGCTGGCATGGGAGTCTCCCTGGTGGGTCCGTTCGCCGGGGCGGCAAACGCGGGGTCGAACGGAACGGCCTACAGTGAGGTTTGCGCGTTGGTACCGCCGGTTGGAATTGAACCAACGACTTCCTGATCCACAGTCAGGCGCTCTAAACCTGCTGAGCTACGGCGGCACGGGCCATCGCCCGGCGAGCCGAGCGAAAGCGAACGGCATTATAGGAACCGGTCCCGGGGCGCGCAAGCGAAAAGGCGGAGCATTCCTTGACTCTGCGGCGGCGCACCCTACCGTTGCTCTGTCCATCTTGCCGCGAGGCGCTCCCATGTCCGAGCACGATCACGACCACGGCCAACCGCACGGCCACCCCCACGCGCACCCGCACGCCCCGATGGTCCCGCCGCCCACCGAGCTGAAGGGCATCCGCAACGTGTTGCTGGTGGGTTCGGGCAAGGGCGGCGTCGGCAAGTCGACGGTGGCGTTCAACCTGGCCCTGGGGCTGGCCGCCGAGGGCCTGAAGGTCGGCCTGCTCGACGGCGACCTCTACGGGCCGAGCGTGCCGATCCTGGCCGGCATCCAGGGGCAGCGCCTGACGCAGAACGAGGCCGGGCGCATCCTGCCCATCCTGAAGCACGGCCTGAAGCTCCTGTCGCTCGGCCTGCTGCTGCGCGACACCGACGCCATCGTCTGGCGCGGCCCGCTGCTGCACAAGACCATGCGGCAGTTCTTCCTCGACGTGGAGTGGGGCGAGCTCGACGTGCTGGTGGTCGACCTGCCCCCGGGCACCGGCGACATCCAGCTGTCGATCAGCCAGCTGGTGAAGGTTTCGGGCGCCGTAGTCGTCACCACGCCGCAGGAGCTCGCGTTCGCCGACGTGCTGCGCGCCGTCAAGATGTTCGAGAAGCTCTCGATCCCCGTGCTCGGGCTGGTCGAGAACATGGCCTTCTTCGTGGCTGAGGACACGGGCACGACCTACTGGCCCTTCGGCAAGGGCCGCATCGCCGAGCACTGCGCCACCCACGGCGTCCCGCACCTCGGTCAGATCCCCATCATCGCGGGCATCGCCGCGGCCTCCGACGCCGGCACGCCGCTGGCCGACGACCAGGCGCACGGCGGCGCGCGGCTGCACTACACGAAGCTGGCCGCGGCCCTGCTCCCCAAGCTGACGTAGTCCTCGGGTCGATCCCTCGGAGCGTGGCCTAGAACGCGACCGTGAACTCGTACACGTTGTAGAGCTGCCGGATGATCATGTCGACGTAGTCGGGCACGTAGTTGCCCCACACCTTGATGGGCAGCCGCTCGATCGACGTCTGCGGGCTGACCGCGAAGGCGAACAGGTAGGTGAGCAGGTACTGGGCGTTCTTGGCCAGCGGCCCGCGGTAGATCTCGTCCTGGCGCTGCGCGCGGATGCGCACCTCGTGCTGGCAGCGCCCGATCTCGGACTCGAGGAACTCCTCGAAGTTCGACAGGATGATCTCGAGGACGACGGTGTCTTCCGAGCTCTCGACGAACGTCCGCAGGTCGTGCGCGATGGCCAGCGGGTCGAAGCCGCGCAGCTCGAGGACGGCCAGGTCCTTCTCGTCGATGGGCTCGGACAGCAGCTGCTGGCGGTCGAGCTTCAACTCGATCGTCAGGTTGGTGGCGTTGTACTGCCCGCGGTGCTCCTCGCGCTCCAGCAGCGTCATGTCGGGCGCCGCCTGCACGTAGCTGACGATCTCCTCCAGCACGTCGGGCTCGCCGACCAGCTTGAGCCCGGCCACGTCGTTGATGTTCAGCCACTGGTCGAGGATGGGCAGGCGGTGCGTCTTGATGGTCTGCCGGATGGAGTCCTCGGCTTCGGCGAACTCCTGCACCATCTCGTCGTGCGACGAGACCAGGCGCTCGAGCGGGACGCGCAGGCGCTCGGCGCGCTCGCGGGCCAGTCGTTCGGCGTTCTCGCGGATCTGCGTGTAGACGTAGTCGGAGATGCGGCGCCCGCCCTTCTCGGCGATGCGCCGGGGACGCTTCAGGCGCGCCGACCCGAGGAACATGCGGTGCTCGCCGTCGGCGGTGTAGAAGACGCGCCCGTCGATGGGGGTCTCCTTGTAGAAGTCTTCGGGGCGCTCGTTGTACGCCGCGATCATGTGCTGGATGCGCGCGTTCGTGACCGTGGGGTGCGTGGCCACGAAGTCCTTCAGCTCGCCCTTGTTGTGGGTGGTGAAGGACTGCGGGTCGACCTTGTAGACGTCGCGGAACAGTCGCCCGGCCAGCCGGCGCAGGTAGCGACGCACCAGGATCGAGTTGAAGTTGACGATGTACTTGATGTCGAGCGCGTCGGAGGGCTGCAGATCGTCGTAGAACCAGCGCGCGACGATCTCCCTGAACTGGCGGCGATGCAAATACCCGGTCAGGTGAATCATCGAGGCGTGTCCAGTGCAGTCGCGGGAGAGTACGAGAAAAGCCCTGGAAGTGTCAAGGCGAACGCGGCGGTTGACGTCGGCTCGCGGGGCGCGCTACTCTCCGCGCCGGATCCCCTGACGTCACGGAATGCGTCATGATTTCTGCCTCGGAGTTGAAGAAGGGCTCGCGCCTCGTCATCGACGGCGATCCCTACAGCGTGCTCGCGGCCCAGACGCAGACGCCCTCGGCGCGCGGCGCGGCCAGCCTGGTCAAGGTCAAGGTCCGCAACCTGCGCACCGACCAGGTGCTCGACAAGTCGTACAAGACCGACGAGCGCTTCGAGGAGCCCGACCTCGAGCGCAAGCCCTTCCAGTTCCTGTACGAAGACGGCGAGCAGCTCGTGTTCATGGACCAGACCACCTTCGACCAGCTGTACGTCACGCGCGACGAGCTGGGCGACGCGGCGCTGTACCTGGTCGACAACCTCGAGCTGAAGCTGATCTTCTACAACGGCAAGCTGCTCGACGTCGAGCTGCCCACGACCATCGAGCTCGTGGTCGACACGGTCGAGCCGGTCACCCGCGGCGACACCGCCCGCGGCACGGTGCTGAAGCCCGCCAGCCTCACGAACGGCATGCGCGTCATGGTGCCGCAGTACGTGAAGGAGGGCGATCGGATCCGGGTCTCGACCAAGGACGGCTCGTTCGCCGAGCGCGTGCAGTAGGGGCACCCCTGGCGGGTGCCCTCCGATCCGTTGCCTAGGGGTGAGGCGTGGTGGGCGCGCTGGGCGCGGTGGGCGCGACGGCGGGCTGCGCGCCGGGCTGGACCGGCAGTGCGATGGGCGGGGCCCGGCGCAGGGGATCGCGCGAGAAGTTGCGCTGCCCCGCGCCACCGCGCGTCACCATGACCTCCACCACGGGCTCTTCGGGGTAGGTGGTCGCCAGCTTCAGCGACGTGCTGAACAGGTCGCGCGTGGGCTTGGCCTTGGCCGACAGCGCCAGCTCGATCTGCCAGCTGCCGTCCTTCTGGGCGCGCGCCTTGCCCTCCACGAGCCCCTTCTCGTCGGTCACGCCCGTGATCTTGAGCCCCGGCCGCGCGGATCGCACCGTGAGCAGCAGCGTCTTGTCGGGTGCCTCGGGGGCGAAGCTCGCCACGCGTGGCTCGACGGTGACGTCGCCCTTGATCTGCGCGTACACCGGCAGCGTGATGCTCGGCATGTGCGCCAGCGTGGTCGTCACGCGGACGGTGCCGTGCAGGGCGCCGGTCTTCGACGCCTTCAACAGGACCTCGAGCTCCTTGACGGGGCCCGCAGGATCGTCGCGGGTGACGACCTTGGCCGTCAGCCCCTCGACGTCGGACGACACGGCGCCGAACGACGCCTCGGCCAGGGCCGTGCCGACCAGCTTGACGGCCTGGCGCGCCTCCTGGCCCACGCGCGCTTCGTTGAACCGCAGGCTCGGGGTCTCGAAGCCCAGCTCGACCTGCACGTCCATGGAGAGCGTGAGGATCAGGTTGGGGGTGGTGGGGTCATCGGACTCCACGGTGACGGACTTCGAGAGCTTGCCGACGCGACCGACGGTGCTGACGCTGACTTCGATCTTTCCTTCCCCGCCCGGGGGAACATCGGCGGCCGAGACGACGGCCGCCGTACAGCCTCAAGAGCCCTTCGCTTTCTTGATGTGCAACACGTCGGTGCCCACGTTCTTCAGGACGAAGGTGTGGGTGGCCTTTTCGCCTTGCCGCACGCTACCGACCTCGACGACCTTCTCGGCCGCCTCGAGCCTGGGCGCGCCGCCGGGGGTGGGCTGGGCCGCGGGGACCGCCGCCGCGGGCTGTGCCATGGCGGTGGTGTCGCCGCTGGCGGGGGTGGGCGCCGGGGTCTTGCACGCTGCCAGCGTGAGCCCCGTCAGCCCGAGCCCGGCAGCGACCAGGATCAGGTTTCGAAGAGAGCGCATCGAACCTCCTTCGAGAGCACGTTCGGCTCGATGATCCGCGGCCATGGGCGGATGTCAATCGAAGTGAACGAGGAAGCGGCGCGTCCTCCCGTTGACATCCCCCCGCGGACTTGGTAGGAAGGGTCCGTTCGTGGATGGGAGAAGCATGGAGAGCCTGGGCGTCTACCTGCGTCGGAAGCGCGAGGAGCGGGGTCGAACCCTAGACGACGTCGCCCGCGAGACCCGCATCCAGGCCTACCTGCTGAACGCCCTCGAGAACGACGACTTCGAGCCCCTCCCGCACCCCACGTTCGTGCGGGGCTTCCTGCGCAACACCTGCCGGGCCCTGGGCGTCACCGACGACCGCGCGCTCGAGCTCTACGACGAAGCCCTGGGCGCGCGCAACGGCGCGGTGCCCGGCGTGCCCGTGGCCGGCGACGCCACCGGCTGGGCGGCCCGCTCGGTCGGCGGCGTGCCCGTCGCGCGTACCCATGGCGGCGAGTCCCCTCGCGCCGAGCGCGGCCCCAACGAGCGCACCTCGGCCTTCCCCAAGGGGCTGCTGGCGCGGCGCGGATCCCGCTTCAACCCCATGATCGTCGCGGTGGTGGTCCTCATCGCCTTCGTCGTCCTGTTCTTCGCCGTCAAGATCTCGGGCGGAGCGCTGCAGGAAGACCGCACGCCCACGGTGGCCTGGCCCGCGGGCGGTACCACCACCAGCGCCTGGTCGCAGCCCGACCAGCCATGACCTCGTCCGCCGCCGGCGCTCCCATCGAGGCCGACGCCATCCTGCTCGCCATCCAGCCCCATCGCGACGACGACCTGTTCGTGCGCGCCCTCGTGCGCGGCCTGGGTGTGGTGGGGTTGCACGTGGCGCACGGGCAGAAGCCCGGCCGCAAGAACGCGGGGGCCCTGCAACCCTTCGCGCTCGGTCACCTGCAAGCCGACGGGCGGCGCATCCTCCGCCGCCTCGACCCGCTGCCGGCGCTGGGGGCCAGTCGCCTGGCGCGCGAGCCCGTCCGCTACTGGTGCGCCCACGTGCTGGCCGAGGTGGCGTTGCCGCTCCTGCACGACGGCTCCGACGCACCCTTCGACGACCTGTGGCGCGACTTTCTGCTGCTGCACGCACGCGCCGAGCTCGAGCCCACCGGCTTCCTGGCCGACGCCCTGGGCGGCCTCTTGCGCTCGGCGGGCGTGCTCGCGGTGCCGGGTGCGTGCGCGAACTGCGGCGCCGACCTGCTGGCCGCGGGGGCGCTGGCCGAGCTGTCGGCCGACGGGGTGTTCCAGTGCGCGGCGTGCGCGCGCGACGCCGGGGCTCCCTGGACGCCATCGTTGCTGGCGCGCCTCTGCGGCGAGGCCCCCGACGACCCCTCGACGGCGCTCGGGGCCGGGGAGCGTGGCGTGCCGCGCGAGGCCCTGGCCGAGCTGGTGCGGGTGGCCGAAGCCTTCCTGGGGCGGCCGCTGCTCGCTTGGCGCGACGCGGGAGACTGGCTGCGATGAACGTTCCTGGAGCGGAAGCGCCCGGAGGTCTGGTAGACTCCCCGACCATGAGCTACGATCTGGTGGCCTTCGGCGAGGCGCTGCTCGATCTCTTCCCCGACGTGCGCGGGGGCTACGCGGGCGTGCGCTCGTTCGCGGTATGGCCGGGGGGCGCGCCCGCCAACGTGGTGCAGGGCGTGGCCTCCACGGGCCTCCGCACGCTCTTCCTCGGCAAGGTGGGCCCCGATCCGCTGGGCGACGGGCTGCTGTCGCGCATGGCCGAGCGCGGCGTCGACGTGCGGCGGGTCGCGCGCTCGCAGGTCACGCCCACCGGCGTCACGTTCGTGGTGCTGCACCCCGACGGCGAGCGCAGCTTCTTCCCGTACCGACACCTGGCCGCCGACAAGGAGGTCGACGCCCACGAGATCCCGGCCGACGTCTTCCCCGGCGCGCGCTTCGTCCACCTGGGGGCCAACTGCATGGCGCTGCCGGTCTCCGACGCGGCCACCCGGCGCGTGGTCGAGCTGGCGCTGGCGCACGGCGCGCGCCTATCGTTCGATCCCAACCTGCGGCCGCACTTCCACCTGAAGAACCCCGACGTCATGGACCGCGTGCGCGTCCTGGCAGACCACGCTCACCTCGTGAAGCTGAGCCGCGAGGAGACCGGGCCGTTGTACGGGTCGGTCGACGGCATGCTCGCGCGGCTGTTCGCGGCCTCGGCCGAGTTGGTGGTCGAGACGCGTGATCGCGCCGGCGCCGCCTGGTGGAGCCGCGACGGCCGCCACGGCCTCGACGCCGGCTTCCCGCGTGACGTGGTCGACGCCACCGGCGCCGGCGACGCGTTCATGGCCGGGCTGCTCGCGGCCCTGCTCCGCGAGGACCAGCCCGCCGTCGGCCTGCACGCGCTCCCGTCCGAGGCCCTGCAGGCCGCGGTCCGTTCGGGCAACCGCTTCGGGGCCACCTGCGTGGGGCTGGTGGGAGCCACCGCCGCGTGGCCGGGGCTGGCATGACCCCGAGCTTCCTGGGGCTCCTCACATTCGGGGCGCTCGGGGCCCTCGTGTTCTTCGGGGTGCACCTCTGGCGCAACGCGCGCTACCCGGGGCCGGCGGCCGCGACCTGGAACGCGCGCGTGTTCGGCACGGCCCAGGCGCTCGTGGCGGTCGGGGCGCTGCTCGACTGGGCCTACGGGCCCTACCTGCTCTCGCCCTTCGGCCTCGCGACGTTGGGCCAGCCGCTCCTGCTCCTGCCCTCGCTCGGCGCGCTCCTGCTCCTGGCCTGGAGCCGGCTGTTCCCCGGCGCGTACGGCGTGCTGTTCCTCGTCGCCGGCGTGCAGTTCTTCAGCTTCGTCCCCATCCTGCTGGTGCTCGAGCAGCGCCTCACGGTCAGCTTCCTGGCGCACGGTACCGTGCTCACTCTCGGCGCCAGCGCCGTGTCGCTGTTCGCGCTGGTCGGGAACCTCATGCAGGACGTGGCGCCGCCCGAGACCTGGCGGGGCCGCGTCATGCTACTGCACCGCGAGGGAGCCTACGCCGCCCTGAAGGCGGTGGCGGCCGACCTCGGGCTCACCTGGAGCCCCCCGCGCTCCATCCTCGAGCTCGGCTCGGTCTCGGGTACCGTCGGACCCGCCGCCGTCACCATCGACTCCAGCCCCCGGCTGTGGCCGCCGCGCTACCGCGTCCGGGTGCGCGTCGAGGGCAGCGGGCCCCTCCCGGCCACCCCGCCGCCGGCGCCCTGGAGCCTCTCGGGGCGGCCCGGAGAACGGGTCGCCGCCATCGAGTCGCCCCGCGAGATGCCGTTCGACGAGGCCTCGCTGCGTGGTATACTCGCTTACCTTTCGGAGACCCGCCCATGACGCAGCGCACGAGCTTCGCGCCCTTCCCCAACGCCGACGAGAAGACCTGGCCGGCCGTGCTCACGCGGCTGTTCTCGTACGTGTCGCGCACGCCCACCCCCACGGGGGCCGATCTGCGCACCTGGCTGAAGGAGCAGAGCCTCTGGAACAAGACCGACTCGCCGACCGTGCTCGACTTCCTGGGATTGGCCGCCGACAAGGCCCAGCCCGTCAAGGTGTCCAAGCTGGCCGCCGACTTCCTGGCCGCCTCGAACGACGACGAGCAGGCCCGGGTCGGCTTCCGCTACCTGTGGAGCCAGAACCCGCTGCTCGTCAAGTACGTGCTCGACGCGCTCGACCCCGACCAGAACGGCCGCCTGCACTCGACCCACGAGCTGCACCGCATGCTCGAGTCGTTCGTGTACCCGGGCACCAAGCTCACGCTGCCCGACTTCAAGTCCTGGATCTCCTGGGCCGTGGGCATGGGGGGGCTGAAGTTGGTGGGCATCCGCTGGGGGCTCACCGATCTCGGTCGGCAGTTCGCGGCCGAGGCGCGGGCCTTCGACGTCGAGGAGTTCCTGGAAGAGGAGGCCGAGGCGCGCGAAGCGGCCGCCGAGGCCGCCGAGGAGGCCGAGGAGGCCGAGCCCCAGGCCTCCACCCCGGCCGCGCCGCCAGCCGCCGTCGCCGCGGTCGCGCCGCCTCCCGCCGCGCCCGTCGAGGCCGACCTTCCGCCGCAGCCCGCCGTCGAGGCAGGGCCGGCGGCCCCCCGCCCGGCCCCCGCCCCCCGCGTCGCGCGCGCCCCGCGTACGTCCGCAGCCGTCGAGGGTGCCCCCGTGGCCCCGCCGGTGGTCACCTGGCTGGCGCCGGCAATCCCCGTCACCCCCCTGTGGGGGCCCGGCACCGCCGAGGCCGACGCCAACCGCCAGCGCCTCCTCACCTGGTGGAGTCAGCTCGCCAAGCCCGGCCACCTGACGCTCGAGGCGTTCGGCGTCTCGACCGATGAGCTGCACGACGCGCCCGAGGTGTTCCTGGCACGCGCCGCCTTCGTGGCCCTGGCCGCCGACGTGCCCGGGGTGCGCGCGCGCCTGCCCGAGAACGTGGCGCTCTACCGCCAGTTGGCCGACGCCGAGGTGTTCGAGGCCTACGTCGGGGCAGACGCGCCCCTCGACGAAGCCCTGCCCGACGCGGCCTGGAGTCTGATCACGACCGGTCCGAGCCTGCGCGACCGCGGCCTCGACCTCGTGCCGCTGCGGCGCAACCTGAAGCGCGACCCCGACCTGTTCGCGCGCGTGCAAGGCCTGACCGACCCGCTCGAGTTGGTGCGCGACCTGCGCGCGTCCCTGTTCGGCGGCCTGCCCACCGTGCTCGCGCCCTACTGGCTGGTGCGCGAGCTGCACCGGGCCGGCGTGCTCGATCACGAGGCCCACGCCGTGCTCGGCGCCGTCCCCGGCTTCGAAGGGCGACAGGCGGCCGTGCGCCTCGGCCTGCTCGACCGCGCCGCCGCGAACGGCGACGACGACCTGGTGCGCGTCGGCCGCCACCTGGCGGCGTGGTTCACCCGCGACGCCGACTACGCCGAGCCGCTCGAGCTCATCCCCGCCATGCTGGGCTGCACCGAGGCCGGTCCGCGGCCCCACGCCTGTCCCTTCCACTGCGCGTACAAGCTGCCCTGGAATCTGTAGAACCTGCGGCGACACGCTCCCGAACAGACCTCACCCCCTGGCCCCCTCTCCCTGGCAGGAGAGGGGGTAGTGCTGGTCGAGTAGGGCGGTTCGAGGCCCCCCTCGCCCTTCAGGGAGAGGGGGGTTTGGGGGGTGAGGTCAGCGCGCAGAAGCGAGACAGCAGCTCCGGATCGTCCGTGAGCTCCCTCACGAGATCTTCCAGGTCGGCGGGCAGGTCGGAGAAGGTCACGTTGCCGTCTTCGTCGATGATGATCTGCAGGGTGCCGGCGGCGATGCGGGCCGCGACCTCATCGGCCCGCTTGTCGGGGTCTCGCTCGGCCATCGTCAGTCGGGGGCGACCATGCGCGGGCCGCCGTCGGCCGCGGTGCCCTCGTGGAACTTCCGCTTGAAGAGCGACTCGAAGTACCCGCGGCCCAGGTTGTTGTACTTCTTCTTGGCCTCCAGCGCCGACTGGAACTCCTTCTCGTTCAGCTTCATGTGCTGCGCGAACGGCAGCAGCTTGTTCCAGTACGCCCAGTCGTAGTGGTAGACGTCGAGGAAGAACATCATGCGGCCCTGATCGTCGACCGAGACGGTGTTGTACTCGACGTAGACCGGGATCTTCTCTGCCAGCGTGATGGGTGTCTCCTCGAGCGAGTCCCAGATCTTCTGGACCTCCTCGGCCTTCATGCCCTGGATCTTCAGGAGCAGGTAGAGCCCGAGGTCGGTGGCGTTGTGGACGCGCATGCAGCCGTGGCTGAAGGCGCGGATGGTGCGCTCGAAGAAGGGCTTCTGGGGCGTGTCGTGCAGGTAGATGCCGAAGGGGTTCATGAAGTTGAACTTGATGCGCCCCAGCGCGTTGTCGTCGCCCTCGCCCTGGGCGATGGTCTCGGTGCCGTCGGGCTTGATCTCGATGGTGTAGTTCTTGTGCTCGAAGTACGCCGGGTCGGCGATGAGCTCGAGCTCGAGCTCGTCCATGAGGATGCGGTCGGGCACGCGCCACTTGGGGTTCAAGACGACGTTCTCGATGGTCGACTGGAGCTGGCGCGAGTAGTTGAAGGGGCCGATCTCCTTGCGCTTCTCGTCGAGCTCGATGTTCACGTTGCCGCACACGATGCGGTGGCGCCGCACGATCTGGCCGTTCTCCCACACCTCCAGCTCGAACTGGGGCAGGTTCACGCGGAAGAAGAAGGGCCTGGTGGTGTCGATGCGGCTGTCGCGCCAGCGGTGCAGGCTGAGCTCGATGGCCTCGATGCGCTCCTCGACGGGCTTGTTCAGGGACTTCAGCGTGGTCTCGGACAGCTTGCCGTCCACGTCGATCTGGTGCGTGGTCTGGTAGTCCTTCACCGCCTGGGACAGGTCGGCGTCGAACGTGCCGTCCTGCACGCCCGCGAAGTAGCCCTCGGCCTGCAGGCGCTCCTTCAGGCGCTTGACCGCGTCGCCCTTCGCGCCGCGCGCCATGCCCTTGGGCGCCGCCAGCTTCTTGAAGCCGCCGGCCTCGGCCAGCGCGCGGTAGCGCTTCAGCCCCTCGACGGTCTTGCGGTACAGCGGCAGCTGGGGCTCGAGGCCCTTCAGCGTGGCCAGGGGATCGGCCTTGGCCGCCTCCAGCGTGGCGGTGACCTGCGCTTCGGCCGCGGCGATGGCCGCCTTGGGGCTGCGCGTGATCTCGTAGGGGTCGGCGCGGATGAGCACCTTGAAGTCGACGTAGAAGCGCGCCACGGCCCGTGCCAGGCGCCAATCGAGCTCGGCCAGCGCGGCTACGTGCGCGGCGCGCGCCGTGGTGGCGGCCGCGATCCAGTCGGCGAAGCCCGCCAGCGGGTCGGGGCCGGCCTCCTTCACGCCCAGCGTTTCGGCCAGCTTCGCGAGCCCCGCGTCGTCGGGCACCTCGCGCACGTCGGCCAGCGCATTCCAGGCCGCGCCGTAGCGCGCGTCGGTCTCGGCGGCCTGCCGGGCCGCGGCCAGGGCGGTCAACGCGGCCTCGGCCGCGGGCAGCGCGGCCGTCAGGCCGGGCAGGTCGTACAGGTCCAGGTGCTTCAGGGCGTGGTCGGGCAGCTCCTGCAGATACGCCACGACCTCCTTCAGCTTCGCCGCGTCGGCGTTCCCCTCGACGTCGCTCGGGGTCTTCGAAGGGCGCGCGAAGAGCAGTGGGAAGCCGGCCTTCTCGTAGAAGGCGAACACGAGGGGCGACGTCGAGTCCTTCTCGGGAGGCGGGAGCCCCGCGCGGAGGGCGTGCTTCACCGCGGCGGCCACGTCGGCGTCGGCCGCCGCGCGAGCCTGGATGGCCGCGGTCAGGCTGGCCCGCTGCGCCTCCGACACCAGCGGCTTCGGAGCCGCCGGGGCCGACACCGCCGCCGGGCTCGGCGTGGCGGGCTCCTGCGGGCCGCACGAGGCGCACGCCCACAGGCCCGTGAACAGGATGACGAAGGGGAAGAACCGCACGAACTGCTTTGCGAATCGCATGGAGCACCGGTCCGTCAGGTCGCGCGGATTCTAGTGGCGGGGCGGGGGTGTGTCAAAC
>Ga0172370_10001433_pt1 | contig 36151 bp, 35 predicted proteins | sample LakKiv5m_FD_114538 | JGI IMG/M metagenome (GOLD analysis project Ga0172370, IMG submission 114538) | Freshwater microbial communities from Kabuno Bay, South-Kivu, Congo - kab_022012_11.5m | ecosystem: Environmental > Aquatic > Freshwater > Lake | place: Democratic Republic of the Congo...
ATGGTTTTGTCCTTTGATCTGGCTGAAAAATACCGCACGATCTGCATGATGATCATGGACGGCTCAGTCGGTCAGATGATGGAGCCTGCCAGGATGCCTGAGATGCAACCGGTCAATCGCCGCGATTGGGAGTGGGCTGCGAACGGACGCATGGGCAAGCGCGAACGCCGCTTCCTAACCTCGATCTATCTGGACCCGGTAGTGGAGGAACAGACCAACCTGCGCCTGCTCCAGCGCTGGATGCACATCCAGGAAGACGAAGTTCGTTACAAGGAATATTTCCTCGACGATGCCGAGTTTGTGGTAATCGGCTTCGGCACGGCGGGACGCGTGGCGTTGTCCGCGGTGCGAGCCGCGCGTACACAGGGTATCAAAGTCGGATTGTTGCGTCCTGTGACGGTCAGCCCATTCCCGGACAAAGTAATTGATGAGCTGGTTAAACGGGTTACCCGATTCCTGGTGGTCGAGATGAACACAGGCCAAATGCTGGAAGACGTCCGCTTGTCCGTGAAGGGACGCGTGCCCGTTGAGTTTTACGGAAGGCTCGGCGGCGTCGTCCCGTTCCCTGACGAAGTCCTGAGTGAGATTAAACGCATGACATCCAGCAATATGAGTCTCGAGTCCAATCCTCGTAACGAGTGGTTCGAGCGCATGAAGGGACACAATTAGAGGTGACTATGGTAACAACTGCTTCGAATAATCTGGTTTACGAACGACCCGCAGGCTTTACAGATACACCGACCCATTATTGCCCGGGTTGCACACATGGAGTGGCTCATCGCTTGATCGCCGAAGTGCTCGAAGAAATGGGGGTGATTGACAAGACCATCGGTGTCGCGCCGGTTGGCTGCGCGGTCTTCGCCTATAACTATTTTGACACTGACTTTGTGGAAGCGCCGCACGGACGCGCACCCGCCATGGCAACCGGTATCAAACGCGTCATGCCGGATCGGATCGTCTTCTCCTATCAAGGCGACGGCGATCTGGCGTCCATCGGCATGGGCGAGATCGTCCACACCGCGGCACGCGGAGAGAACATCACTGTCATCTTTATCAACAATGCCAACTATGGCATGACCGGCGGACAGATGGCCCCGACCACCCTGCCCGGCATGAAGACGACTTCATCCCCCAATGGCCGCGACGTTGAGACACAGGGTTATCCGATCCGCATGTCTGAGATGTTGGCCACGCTGGACGGTGCGGGCTATGTTGTGCGCCGCAGTCTGCATGACCCAAAGAATATCCGTCTTGCGAAGAAGGCCATCCGCATGGCCTTCGAGACTCAGGTACGCGGGCTGGGCTTCTCGCTGATCGAACTGCTCTCGACCTGTCCGACCAACTGGGGCATGACCCCGGTCGACTCGTTGAAGTTCGTGGAACAGCACATGGTGCCAGCCTTCCCGCTCGGCGATTACAAGATCGCGGCGGGTGTGGCACAGATAAAAGTTTAGTTTCAAGTGTCATTACGAACGATGGTCGAGTGGCGGTGTTCTTCCGCTGTATCGAGACCGAGTGTGGCAATCCCAAGCAATCATTAAACACAAGATTGCTTCTCGAAGACTCGCAATGACAACATGAAATGGAGCGAATATGCAAAAAGAAATCATTATCGCCGGCTTTGGCGGACAAGGCGTCCTTTTCAGCGGACAAGTTATGGCGTACGCAGCCATGGACGCCGGCAAGGAAGTGACTTGGATTCCATCCTACGGTCCCGAAATGCGCGGCGGGACGGCCAACTGCACGGTGGTCATCGCGGACGATGAGATCGGTTCACCGCTGGTCAAGAATCCGCCGCTGGCGATTACCTTCAACCTGCCATCCTTTGACAAATACGAAGAATCACTGGCAACTGGCGGTACGTTGATAGTCAATCAATCCATGGTGGACCGTGGCCCAAAGCGGGATGATATCCACGTCATCCTGGTTCCATGCAACGAGATCGCCGAAGAGATCGGCGACAAGAAGTTAATGAACATGGTCGCAGTCGGCGCGTTATTGACGGCTCTGTCGGAGATCACAGTCAAGGATGTCGAGAAGGCACTCGAAGCGCATCTGCCCGCCAGACATAAACATCTGCTGCCCAAGAATTATGAAGCCTTAAAGCGCGGATATGACCACGCCCAAAAAGAATGGGACAAGGTACCTGCATAAGACCAGTTTTCATTAATCAGTGAGAAGTTGATACCAGACCCGTCTCGATGAGAGGCGGGTTTCATTTTTCATGATGCTATAATTCCCTCGATATGAAAACTGAAACCATCCACAACCTCACCCTGCCCAAAATCGGCTTCGGGACAGCGAATCTCGGCGGCAGTGTATTTGCTGACCACTCACAAGATGACAGCCGCCTGGTTGCATTGCGTTCCGCGCTCGAACTTGGCTACACACACTTCGACACAGCCGAGATGTACGGCAACGGTCACGCCGAAGAACTGCTTGGACGCGCCTTCAGGGAAACGAACACGAAGCGCGAGAACCTGTTCATCACATCCAAAGTCCTACCGACCCATTTGCATTATGCAGATGTGCTGAAAGCCTGTGAAGCCAGTCTGCGCCGCCTGGGCACGGACTATCTCGACCTTTATCTCATCCACTGGCCCATGCTTGGCATGAAGCTCGCCGATACTTTTCGTGCGCTCAACAAACTGGTCAAGGATGGCAGGGTGCATCACCTCGGTGTCAGCAACTTCAGCCTGAAACTTCTCAAAGAATCGCAGTCTCATTCCGAGACGCCCATCATCGCCAATCAGGTTCCTTACAGCCTGTCTCATCGTTCATACGTCAAGAACGGTATGCTCAAATTCTGTCAGGCCAATGACATTCTGATCACGGCCTACTCACCGATGGATGTAGGCCGATTGAAAGCCTCACCCACCCTTCGCTCCGTGGCTGAGGCGCATAACGCCACGCCATATCAGATCGCGCTGGCGTGGCTGGTATGCCATCCGCGCGTCATCACGATTCCCATGTCGTTCGATCCAGGACATCAACGAGAAAATCTGGCGGCGGCGGACATCGTTCTCACGGATGAAGAAATGAATCGATTGACAACCTCAACGTGAAACATGGGTCCGAAAACACAAACCATTCCACGAATTCACGAAGACGCGCAGGCGGAAACCAGCGAGGCGCCACTCTACCGCGTCATCATTCACAACGACAACATCACGCCGATGGACTTCGTGACCCATATTTTGATCACCATCTTTTTGCTGCCGGATGCGAACGCGGCATACATCATGTACACCGCGCACCTGAAAGGCACGGCTTACGTGCAGACTTTGCCAAAAGCCGAAGCCCAAAAGCGCATCGGCAAGGCCCACTTCGCCGCCGCACTGAAAGCTTATCCCCTGCACTTCACGATGGAGCCTGAATAAAGCCCCCACCACCCTCGAAACTAGGTGAGGTTTCCGCAGGACGGAGGGGGTTATAATGCCGCCAGTGAATCCTCTTGAAACTCTCACGCAAATTAATCTCGATGATCTTGTCTCTTCATTCGGTTGGCAGGATCATCGAATTTTATCTGGGGTAGTGCGCCGACTCTTTTTCAGCACGGCGCGCAAATTTGCTGGACAAATGCTGGACTTCGATAGGACGGTTGGGACGCTCGGGCTCGTCGAAGCCGCGCACCAAACTGAGAAACTTTTCGTCCGTGAAGTGCGCGTCTTTGGCGCGGACCGGATTCCGGATTCCGCTTTTCTGGCTTTATCCAATCATCCCGGCATGACCGACACGCTGGCCTTGTTCTCGGCCCTGAACCGCGCGGACTTGAAGATCATCGCCTTGAACCGTCCCTTTCTTCTATCCTTGCCCAACACAAGCAAACAACTTTTTTACGTTACAGAAAATCCATCCGAACGAGTGACGCTTATCCGCCAAGTCAGCGCTCATTTGAAAAACGGTGGTGCGGCGTTAACCTTCCCCGCCGGTCACATCGAACCCGACCCGGATGTTTATCCGGGCGCAATTGAATCGCTCAAAGATTGGACAGACAGCGTCGGCGTCTTCATCCGCCTCGCGCCTGAGACGGCTATTTTGCCAGTGCTGGTGCGCGGAGTAATTTGGGACCAGGCCGCGCATCATTGGCTGCTCAAAATAAAAAAGATGAAAGAAGAAAGAGAAAAATTGGCGGCGGCTCTGCAATTACTGGCGACGATGCTGTTCAATGCAAGACCTGTCACGGTGACGGTGCAAATCGGAAATCCGATCACGGTCAAAGAACTTGGCTCAACCGACACACAGTCCATTCATCAGGCCGTACTAACTGAGATGAAACGATTGATCGGAAATCAATATCAGGGCGAAGGACCATCTGTCTTATGAAGAATCGCAAACACGAATTGCACGAATTGATCGAGGATCAACAAACTTCCAGGACAGCACGAGCAGACAGGTTTTCCGCTCTTTTTCTTTATACGGTAAAATTGAGCACGTATGTTTAAACGAGCTCCATCCCCCACTGAAACCACACAACAGATCCAGGCCGTCGAGCGCATCACATCCGTGCTCGGACCAGGCATCATTTGGCACGGCAGCATCAATGGCTCAGGCGGCGTTCGCATCGAAGGCGCCTTCGAAGGCGAGATCGCCTTGCGCGGTATGCTGGTCGTTGGCGAGACAGGACGCGTTACCTGTCAGAATGTGCGTGCTAATACCGTCATCGTGGCAGGCGCAGTGCGCGGCAATATCACCACCCAAAAACTGGAAATCCGCTCGTCGGGCCGTGTTTGGGGCGACGTAGTCACTACCGCTTTCGTAACGGAAGAGGGCGCGTTTCTGCGCGGCCAGATCCGGATGGAAGAAACAGTCGAGCTGGACCTCGAACCGGCTCCTGATCTCACACCTTCTGAGGCGGCTCAGGTCCAAGCCATCGCGCAGACATCGATCCCAATCCCTGAATCAATTGCTGAAGCCAGTGTCAGCAAAAAGAAAAAGGCAGCTTGAAATTCAGATTTATAGATCGCGTATAGTTGCGGAAGAATCTTTTCAACTCAACTGAAAACCTACAAACTTTATCTTCAAAAATTTCGAAAGAAAAAAGATGCAAAGGCTTATTGGCCTTTGCATCTTTTGAATTACAGATCAACTTCTTTTAGGCTATGGATTGAGGCTGATTAGATAAGCGATCACATCCGCAATTTGTTGCGGGGTAAGCGCGCCCTTGTCGCCCCACGGAGGCATCGAGAAGGTTGGACCGGGGCCTGGCGGCGTGGAGCCATGTTCGATAAAAAGATCAAGGTTGGTAGCGAAGATCGTTTTATCAGGATTCTTCAGGGCGGGGTCAACCGGATTAAGCGCCGGGACGGTGCCATCACTCGAACCGGGATTGGGATTGCCGCCCTTGCCCTCAGCCGCATGACAGGTTTGGCAATTCGTCGCAAAGATCTGTTTGCCTGAATCTGCATTGCCTGTCAAGCTGATTGCCTGACCCGGCCCGCCAGGGTTGGATGGACGGGCAGCTCCTGCCGGAGCAGCCGTTGGGGTCGCCGTTCCGGCAACCGGAGGATTCAAGTTTGATTGGGTGGCAGGATTCAGACTCATGAGGTAAGCGATCACATCGGCAATCTGCTGCGGTTTGAGTGCGCCTTTATCCCCCCAAGCCGGCATCGAGAAAGTTGGGCCGGGGCCCGCAGGAGTGGAACCGTGCTCCAGAAACAAGTCGAGATTGGTTATATAAGTTTTGGTATCAGAGCTGATAAGCGACTGGTCGATAGGGTTAAGCGAAGGAATCGTTCCATCCGTTGAACCAGGGTTGGGATTGCCGCCCTTTCCTTCTGCAGCATGACACGTTACACAATTTGACGCAAAGATCTGTTTTCCGGAGTTCGCATCACCAGTCAGATTAATCGCCTGACCAGGGCCACCGGGATTGGAAGGACGAGCTACATCAATACCACCGAAAGGCGTAGGTGCCATGGTAGCAGACGGATTCGTGACAGGATTCAGACTGATAACATAAGCAATAACATCCGCGATCTGCTGTGGCGTTAAGGCTTTTTTATCGCCCCAAGCTGGCATCGAAAAAGTTGGGCCAGGTCCCTCTGGTGTGGAGCCATGTTCAACGAACAAGTCGAGATTGGTAACAAAGGTCTTGTTATCAGCACTCACCAAAGTAGGATCAATAGGATTGAGCGCCGGAACTGTTCCATCGAGTGAACCGGCATTGGGATTGCCGCCCTTGCCTTCTGCAGCATGACACGTTACACAATTCAATGCAAAGATCTGCTTGCCCGAATCAACATTGCCGGTCAGGTCAACCGCGGGTCCAGGCCCACCCGGATTGGAAGGACGAGCAATGACCACTTCTGTTGGCCCGCCCTCCACCGCGTTTGGCGAAGATGTAACAGCGCCTGTTGGAGCAAAAGTTACCAGAAATCGTACAGACGCAGGGAGAGTTGCAGGCAGTAAAGTGGGAATGGAAGTACGTTCCACCTTCGGGGCGACTCCCAAACAAGAGGCAGTATATCCACAACTTGAGATGGTCAGAAAGCCTACCCACACTACTATGGTCGCGATAAACGCAATCAACGTGCCGTAAATTATTTTTCGAAAATCATCCATATCTGCCTCCCTATTTCTTCAGCGTTCGGACGTAGTTAACTACATCCCAACGTTCACGAACAGTAAGGTTTTCATTCAACGGCGGCATAAGGCCGAAGCCATTAGTGATGACCATGAAGATCGCTCCATCGCTCAAAAACTGCACTGCCGGGCTGGTCAGATCGGCGGGTTTTTTGGTTTGGAGGAAGGCGGCTACAGGGCCATTGCCCACGCCGGATGCACCATGACAGGCAGTGCAGGTGACGTTAAACAATTCTGCTCCGCGTGCAATCGAGGTCGCATCAGCCGGGACCGGGTTGGTCGGCGCGCCCATGTTCGGAATGAAGGCTGGCCCATCAATCGGAATCGACTGGGCCGGGACCGGAAGCGGGTCCCTCATCTGTCTATGGGATGGCTGGATACCCATGAAGCTAACCCAATCAATTTTTATTACATCATAGGTAAATAACATCATTATCCCAAACAGAACCGCCACAACGGCGAAGATCACTGCGAAGCGTTTGAAGATTACATTCCAACTCGTGATCATAGTTGACGCGCCTCCGCCGGGTCGACCGATTCGGCGCCCAGCTTGGTCAGGGCGCTGACAAATTTCTTTTGTTCATCGCCGGGGCAGTGGAATAACACCGCGATCTTTCCATCGCTGATCTCAGGTATGTATTCCTTTGGGGTGTAGGATGGAAAGCCGCTATCGACGAACATCCCGATAAAAGCAAAGCCCATCAACCCAAGCATTGTCATTTCGAAGGTAATGATTATGCCCTGCGGAACAGGATAGATCGGCTGCCCGCCAACAGTCAAGGGGAAGAGGAATGGGGTCCCATAGATGAGGAATAATCCAAGGAACATTCCAAGAATTGCCCCAGTCAGTGCAATGCTCGAGACTCTGGTTATCGCCGACCGGCGTCCCAAAATTATTCCTTTGATCGGGATTCCCGAAATAACATTCATCTGGTCATCGGTTAAACCCAACTCATGCAATTTTTCGATTCCGTTGGCAGCCGGTTCAATATCTTCAAATACGGCCAAAAGCATAGTGGTATCAGACATATCGTATACTCCTTAGCCTTATTCCATATCGCTAAGAGTCGGAATATTAGCTTTCCCGATCTTGCGAAGCATATGGCTTTCCTGGCCTTCCTGCACTTCCCAGACTGGTATCAAGGGAATGAGCCGTGACGCCAGCATGTAGAGCAGGAAGAAAAAGGCAAAATTACCGATGGTCAGTGCAATTTCGACTCCGGGGACATAAAGACGCCAGGTGAAGGGCATGCGGTTAATCGTTAGAGATTCCGGAATGATGATATATCGTTCAAGCCACATCCCGACATTGATCAATAAACCGGCACTGGCCAACAACCACGGGGTTCGACGCCATTTTTTATTCCATAGGATCGCCCACGGCACAACGATATTACAGAACAACATGATATACCAAAGAAACCAGAGCGGGCCTTTCTCGGTAAATGCTTGCAATATCTTCTCCCATTTGTCACCGCCATACCAGGAAACCAAATAATCATTGAAGTAGAAATATGCCCACGCCATGGAGACCATCAACATCAACTTGCCAAGCAGATCGAAATGCTCCGGGCGGAGGAAGTACTTCATATTCTTCATGGTGGAACGGATCAGAAAGAGCACAATTGCCACTGCTGCCATGCCCGAATGCAAGGCGCCAATTACAAAGTACGGCCCCAACACTGACGATGTCCAACCGGGCCGGCTGGCCATGGCGAAGTCCCATGCCACAATTGTATGCACTGAGAACATCACCGGGATAATGCCAAACGCGAAGATGTTCATGGCCGTCTGCAGATTCTTCCATTCACCTTCTGTACCGCGGAAACCCAGGGAGAGTATGCGATACACGACTTTTCTCCAACCAGTCGAACGATCGCGCGCCATTGCCATGTCAGGGATCAGCGGCAGGAACAGATACATTGTGCTACATAGCAAATAGGTATTGATAGCCATGAAGTCCCACATCAAAGGCGAGTGGAAATCAGGCCACAAACCGCGCTCGTTTGGAAGTGGAATCATCCAATATGACAACCACACACGGCCCATGTGCAGAAATACACTGATCCCGGCCTGCACCAAACCGAAAGTGGTCATCAGTTCCGCCGCGCGTGTGAATGGACGGCGGCCTTCCACTTTCAAAACTCTTAGAATCGCCGAGATGAAAGTACCGGCGTGGCTGATGCCGATCCAAAACACGACCTCGACCAGAAAAATACCCCAGTAAACCGGCCGATTCACACCGGCCACACCCAGACCCTGCATGATCAGGTAATACCAGGCATAAAACAAACAGGTTACTACAATAACCGCCAGGATGCCTGTCGCAGTCCAATATTTCCATGTGGTGGAGTGCATCGACTCCATCATCATGTCATTCATTTCGCCGCGCGGACGCGGGTCGTGCATCAAATGTTCGCGCGGATCTTCGTGCTCTTCTTCTTTCGCGCGAGGCAGTGCCAATGGTTTCGCAGCGTAGCTCATTTAGTGGACCCTCCCGCTAGATATGTCACATTCGGTAACGTCCCAAGTTCCTCCAGCAAATGACTGCCGCGGCTGGTAAGGGCCGCCTGGCTGACCTTACTGGTCGGATCATCGACTCGACCAAAGACAATGGCGTCAGCCGGACAAGCCTGCGCACAGGCGGGAACGACTTCGCCATCTTTAATGCCACGCCCTTCAGACTTGGCAGTATCTTCCACGTGGCGAATGCGTTGAATGCAGAAGGTGCACTTCTCCATCACACCACGACGACGAACCGTCACATCGGGATTAAGTTGATTTTGCAAGGTGACCAGTTCCGGACGTTGTCGCGCATCCGCATAATCCCGCCAGTTAAAGACACGCACCTGATATGGACAGTTGTTGGCGCAATAACGGGTGCCGACACAGCGGTTATAGACTTGCAAGTTAATATCCTCAGAATCGCTGTGTACAGAAGCAAACACAGGGCAAACCGGCTCGCAAGGCGCTTTATGACACTGCTGACACATCACCGGCTGATAGGGAGTCATCTTGACTTCGGGAAATGTTCCCTGCCAAAAGCGCTCAATTCGGATCCAGTGCATGGACCGGCCATATCCAGCATCTACTTCGCCGACAAAAGGGATATTGTTTTCCATCGCGCACGCTGCAATGCAAGCCTGACAGCCAGTGCAGATATCCTGGTCAATGACCATGCCCCAACGGCCTGCCAATACATCTTCTGAATTATTTGTAAAAACAGGGTTTTGCAGATCAGTCGCCATAAATTCTCCTATTGTTTCGCGTCAAATCCGTATACACCAAGAACACCTTCAAGGCGTGATAACTGGCGCTTTTTACCAGTCTTCTCGACGCGCACCTTTAAACCCGCAAAAGTCAGATCGCCCACTTCATTTACGGACGGGCCGAAAAGATCGGCGGGATTGACACCGCGGCCCCTGGCAAATTGTCCATAAGCGGTATGACCCTGACCAAAGGGCATCGCAATAGTATCTGGACGAATCGCCGGGTACTTGTAAACAGAAGCTTCGACTTCGCCGTAAGCGGATGTGATCTTAACCACATCGTCATCCGCGATACTCAGCTTATCGGCTGTTGCAGGATTCATCTCGACCCACGTATTCCACATAACGGTCGTTGTCGGGTCGGGGACTTCCTGCAACCAGGGCTTGTTCGCACCAGCTTCGCCAAGTATCGGCGAAACAAATGGGACGAAGAAGAAATCCCCCTGTCCATCAAACTGAGCGGTATCTGCTTTGAAAGATTTGTTCAACACATCCGCGCCAGATGGAGCAATGCGATTATCCGTGGTCTTCCACCAGCCGCCATATTGTTGGAAGGAAGCCGCAAATGTATTTATCTCAGGAGCCGAGAAGAAACCACCATCCACGGTCAGTAAGCTGGCAAGCTTGCTGTCCATAAACTCGACTTCGTCCTTGAACGGAAATGCCGAAGCCAGTGCTCCACCGGCCTTTTGCGCGGCAGCCAACAGAACATCCACAGTTGACTTCGTATTATATAAAGACGAGACTACCGGTTGCGCGCCCGATAATATAGACGAAGCCGAGCCGGTCGCAATCTTTTGATAGCCCCATGATTCGAGTCCATGATGATCAGGGAAGACGTAATCAGCTTCCATGGCAGTCTCATCGGGGAAGGTGGCAAACGAAATGATCTGCGGAACATTTTTCGTCGCGCCGCCAAACCCAAGTTTCTTGGGAAGCTCGAACAGTGGATTCACGCCGTGCACGAACAATACTTTTACTTTGCCACCCGCCAGGCTCTGGATAAAATCCTGCATTTCCCTGCCACTGGCAGGACGATGGTAATCATCCGCCAGCGGATTGGTTGGAGAGAGGAACACGCCTCCATCTTTGCCGATATTGCCCACCAGCGCATTCAACGCCAGAACTGCTTCCGCCGCCTGAAGTCCATTGCTCAGACCGAGGGCTGCGCCGCCGGGAATAACCAACGGATGATCATACGATGAAAATAGTCCGACAATGTGATTAAGCGTATCAAGGGTGATACCCGATGCGGACACAACGCTATTGATATCTACATTGGCAAAGGCCGGGGGCAATGACAAGCCGCGCGCTTCGGCCATAAGACGGCCAATCGCGAGCACAACCATCGCTTCGGTTCCGGGCGTGATCGGAATCCATTCGTCAGCTTTGGCACCGGTCTGAGACATACGCGCTTCAAACTGAACCAGGTAGCCGCGCTTGGTTTGTTTCCCGCGGCGCATCTTTGAAAATTCGCGCGTCTGGGCAACAGGCGAGAACCAGGTTTCGAGGAAGTTCGCGCCAAAGGAGATGAGCAGATCAGCGCCGCCGATATCAAAGAAAGGCAGGCTCGATTGGCCAAACATATCTTCTGCTGCTTTCATTAAAGTCGCGCGCGCTTCGAACATACCCAGCGCCCCAAAGCGGAGCGGAGCGGGCCCGCCAATTGATTTAGTGAGATCCGTTACCAGGTCAAAGAGATGATCGGGGGCCATTCCCATTAAGAAGGCGATCTCGTCAGGCTTGTTCTTGCTCAAAGCATCCGCCACGACCTGTATCGCGGCATCCCAATCAATCTTATCCCCGCCATCTGAACCACGCGCGGCGCGATGGATCGGGTCTGTCATGCGATCGGGGTTGTACACGCCATGCAAAGTGGCTTGACCACGCGCACAGGTCTTGCCCAGGTTAACGGGATTATTTGGGTTGCCCTCAACTTTGATGGCACGTCCTTGCATCGTGCGGACAACGAGGCCGCATCCCGCCGAACATTCGCGGCAGGTAGTGGCGTAATAAGTGCTGAGGCCGTTATAGGTATACTCCGGCATTTTGGTGTACGGCTCGCGCGTAACATACCGTGATGCCGGACCGCAACCGGTCAGGACTGCGGTTGTCGCCGCACCCACTCCAGCTAACTTTAAGAAGTCGCGCCGGGAAATCTGTTTGCTCATATCGTATCCTTTCGCCCGATCTAATAATGACATGTACTACAATCGGTAAGCTTGGTGCGCTTCTCGAGCAGCATCGCGGTCACAGCGGGGTCGTGATTCGGATTGTTCTGGACATTATCCTCCGTCCGCGCCCGGTGACAACTCAAACACCACCCCATGTTCATGACTTGCGGGTTCTGATAAACCGTCATCCTGCTCACGTTGCCATGACAGTCTTCGCAGTTCAATCCGGCAGCGATGTGCGGCCGGTGGTTATAGTGTACAAAATCCGGCACTTGCGCCACCGGAATCCATTTGAGAGGCTGGTTATTTTGAATAGCCTGAACCAGCGGCACTAACAACTTACTCGTTTTGGTGATTGCCATTTGTTGATGACAGCCCCAACACTTCGTTTCGGTTGGCAGGCCAGGCGAAGGTCCACGCAACGCACCTGGGTGGCAATATAAACATTGAATTCCCACACCAACATGGAGTTTGTGTGGGAATTGGATTGGCTGCTCAGGTGATGTCTGGGTTTGGACAACACCCCAAACCGCTGCGCTGAAAACTACCAACAACATGACGAGAATGCCCACACGTCCCAGTGGCTGATTAAGCGCATTGAAGAACTTTTTAAACATAGATGCTCCTGACAGTGGGATATTTCATAACGCTAAAATAATATCCAAATAGCGGCGATACCCCGCCACACAATTCCGGCATTATACTGCAATGATAAAAAAAAGTACACATAATAGATACAAAAAGTATTTTATAAGACATGTTATACTAAAAAAACTGCCGGCATGAAAATTATCAAGAAGCACTTGCGGATTCTTCGGCCTGCGATCTTTATCGGGATCGGACTCGCCTTTGCCTTCATTGGCGCATCCATCGGATCGATCGGTTCTTTCGGCTCCAGCGCGGATTTGGGTGCGGCTGCCTTTTATCAGACTCAGCTTGCCTCCCCCACCCCAACCATTACAGCCGTTTCGACGCCCGGTTCAACAGACCAGATCATGCTGATGGGAATCATCATCACGGTCATTGTAACATTGCCGGTTTTATTTCGTCGAGGCACATGGACAAATAAATAGAGGGTCCAAAGCCCAACACACTCACGTCATTGCGAGGGTGCCGCGAAGCGTGCCCGAAGCAATCCCATAAACTTTGCGGGAGATGGCTTCGCTACCAAAAACGCGGCTCGCAACGACATCGAAATTTATATTTTTGAGCTTGGACACTCTCCAATCTCAATTAAACCCTGCGCGGTAAAAAATGCAGCTTCCCCTCGGTTTCCTGCTCGCTATCATCATCGCTTACTTCGCTTACCGCGCTCACAGCCTGAGTCAAAGCGGGGCGTACGCGTCGGCCTTGGTCGGCACGATCATCTTTGGGCTGGGCGGATTGCCGTGGGCAATTCTCCTGCTCACTTTCTTCATCACATCCACGGCCCTCACGCGTGCTTTCAAAAAACGCAAACAGGGCTTGAACGAAAAATTCTCCAAAGGCGGGCAACGCGACGCGGGGCAGGTTTTTGGCAACGGCGGCGCGGCGACTCTCTTCGCCGCATTGCATTTCTTCTTCCCAAGCGCGCTTTGGCCCTGGCTCGGATTCGCGGCAGCGCTGGCCTCCGTCAACGCGGATACGTGGGCAACGGAGTTGGGCGTGCTGAATCCGACCCAGCCGCGCATGATCACAGATTTGAGAAGGCGCGTCGAAAAGGGGACTTCGGGTGGAGTTTCGTTATGGGGAACAGGCGCGGCACTTTTGGGCGCGTCCGTTATCGGCGCGCTGGCCGCGATCTTCTCCCCCGCTGATCACCGGACAATTTTCCTATTAATAATTGTGAGCGGTTTACTCGGCTCGCTCTTCGACTCTCTGCTCGGCGCGACCGTGCAGGCCATGTACTTTTGTCCGGCAGATCAAAAGGAAACCGAAAAGCATCCGCTCCACACCTGCGGCACGCCGACGGTTCACATCCGCGGCTGGACATGGCTCGATAATGACTGGGTCAATTTTGCGTGCGGGGCGTTTGGAGTAGTGATCGCACTGGCAATCCACGCTGGCTTGACAGGCATGCTATAATTTTTATAGAAATTAATCTTTGGCGGCCTAACGTTCTAATTGATTTAGGGCGTTAGGCGGCGAGCTAAACCGTCCATAAGCCGTTATACCGCCGCCGTATAACCCCTAGTTGGCTGGCTTCGTGCAAAATCAACTTTAGAAACAATATTCAAAGGAGTCTTTTATGGGTAACGCAACTGAATCTCAATCTAGTGCTCCGTCCGTGCTTCGCGTTCTCGCAAACGAAGACCAGTTCGGAGAGCATCGTGGTCTCGGCGTCAGTGCAATTACTTTCAAAGTAACACCTAAAGACAACAACGGCGTTTTTATTATCGAAAATACATTCCATGAAAAAGGAGGCCCCGCCAAACACCTGCACTACGACCAAGATGAATGGTTTTATGCTGTTGAAGGCGAATTCCTTCTCGAAGTCGGTCAGGAGCAGTTCAGACTAAAACCTGGAGACTCGGTGCTTGCCCCTCGAAAGATTCCCCATGTGTGGGCATATACAGGCGGTAGTCGTGGCAGAATGTTAATTGCCTTTATGCCAGCAGGGAAAATGGAAGCCTTTTTTCGAGAAGTTACCAAAGCAAATGCTATGCCACCTCAAGACCCTGAATTATGGCGTTCTCATGGCATGGAGTTACTTGGACCACCTTTGAAGGTGTAGTTACATAGTATTTTGGTAGGTCAAGTTTTTGGTTCTTGCCAAAGATAAAAGCCTGTTAAATACTTTTATAAGTTCAGTGTTAGTGTCTTTTTCAGGCAGTGAGTCTAGCACAACAAAACGCCAGCCAACAAAGCGTGCAGTGGATGGTGGGGATTCTGTCGCTAAAATAAGTAACTCTAATCTGGAAATTTAATCCGTTAGTGGAGGGATTCCAGTCCCACCCACCACCACTAACGCAAACCGTTGGCATGCACAAGGAAAGCGCTCGGAATAAATGACGCAGACGGTAAATGAGCAGTCCTACTTTCACATCAATAGCAATGCGAATCTGTCCCCGCATCCCATTATGCGCCGCGGAGATATCTTCGAGATTGGAGGGACAACCAACCCGTTCTTTGGTTTTTATGAGGAGCATCAACGCACTTACCCGGTAACGGAAACTCCAACCGGGATCGTCCACCAAGTACCAGCTATGAAATTCTTGAGATTGGTGAAAGATGGGGAAGTTACCAGCACCGATTTACCGACGATTGCGCGTGATACCGCGAATCACTTCCTAATGCTGGCGAGGGAGCTTCTGTGGGAGAACGTACGGCTTGCGGAGTTTCCCGAAGCACCGTCTCGCCAGCGATGCATCTGGCTGATCGAGTCAATGGCTAATGTGACGAACTGGATAAGCCATTTAGGATTCAAGCCGAACCACTATTCCGTCGTCCGTGTTCGGGCTACAGGGCGGGCTCTTAACGTTGACGGTAATTACTTAGCTGGCGATAGCGAACCATTACCAGTGTGGTTCGAAAAGGCGCGCGCGTATTGGAGCAGTAAGAATACGCAGAACCCCCTACCCGAAGTTCTATTTGAGGGGCGTATAGAAGTCGATGAAATTATTGATGTCACCAAACTCGGGACAACCTGAATGGTGCAAGCCTAACCTGCTGCTCAACGCTGACACGCACATAAGCGCCGTGCTGCATGTAGCGGTCTTTTGCGCGCGCCGGTTAGCGCAACGTTAGGCAATTCCTTTCTCCAAATCAAGTGGAGTGAACTTTATAAAGTTCACTCCACTTTTATTTATTCTTCCAAACCGTGAAGTCTTTCAAAACCGAGCCGCCGATGAATTCGCGTACGATGGAATTCTCGGGGATAAGTTCCGGTTGGATCGGCAGAAACCACTCCAGGAAGGCCAGCAGGCGTTTGGCTTCGATGAATTCGGGCGTGCCGTGCGGGACCTGTCGAAGCAAAGGCTCAGCCAGCGGCTTGAGCGCCGAGAGTTCATACACCAGCGCCGAGTTGAACATCACGTCGGCGTTTTCCTGGTACGGGAAGATGTGTATCTTTTCGCCGCGGCGGACAGCCTCCCAGCGTGAGATGGTCTGCGCGGCGGAATAGCCGCGTTCACGCGCGTCGCGCACGATACGCCGGATGAGGCGCGTGTCAGTGGTGGAGACGCGGTTGTGGCGGTCGAGGTTGAGCTGGGTCAGGGCCGAGGCATAGATCTTAAACTCGCGCCCGGCCAGAGTCGAGGGCAGGAGGCGGGGATCGAGTCCGTGGATACCTTCCATAATGACCGGCTGGCCGCGTCGCAGTTGGAGATGTGCGCCCGCCTCGCGTTGTCCGGTCTTGAAGTTATAGCGCGGCAATTGAACCTTTTTGCCCGCCAGCAATTGTTCGAGATGCTCGGCGATCAACAGCAGGTCAATTGCTTCGAGAGATTCGAAATCGGGCTGGCCATCGGGGCCGAGCGGCGTGTTATCGCGGTCGAGGAAATAATTATCAAGCTCAAGCGGATAAGGCGAGATGCCAAGAGCCAGGAGCTGGACTGTAAGGCGGCGCGAGAAAGTTGTCTTGCCTGAAGAGGTGGGGCCTGCGATCAAAACGATCTGCGATTCCCGTTTGGCAATTTGACCGGCAATTTCAGCTACATTCTGTTCGTGCAAGGCTTCAGAGACGAGCACAAGCTCACTGGTGCGTCCTTCCTGAATGGCATCGTTCAGCGCGCCGACATTATCGATGCCAAGGCGTGTAAGCCAATCGCCGTATTGACGAAAGGCCGAGAGAAGTTTCGGATATTCCGTGATCGGTTCGAGTTGAGTCGGCGCACGGCGGCGTGGAAAACGCAAAGTGAAACCGCCGTTGGTTGTATAAAGATCGAACCATTTCAGATAGCTGGTGGACGGCACCATGTAGCCGTGATGATAGTCCATGCGCTCACCAAAGCGATAGAGCGTAAGAAAACCCTTGCGGCGATAGCTGAGCAGATGGACTTTATCTTCGTAACCAATCGAACGAAAATATTCGATGGCTTCCTTGAGCGGGACTTCTTTTTTCACGAAAGGCAAATCGGCTTTGATCAGTTCCTGCATGTGCGATTTGAGCGCCTCGATCTCTTTTTTGGATAAGGGGCCGCGTCCGCTCACCTGACAGTAGTAGCCGCCGAAAGAGATCGAATGGTCAATCGTCAAGCGCGCTTTGGGAAAGAGATCGGCAAAGGCCATCTCAAGCAAAAAGTTCAGCGAACGCCGATAGATGAGCGATCCGTCCGGGTCAGACATGGTAACAGGCCGGACGCGCATGTCGATGTCTATGGGGAAAGTCAATTCACGCAGTTCATCGTCCACGACCGCGGCCACGATAGGCGCAGGAGATTCGATTGTCTTAAGAAAATCGCCGACTTGTGATCCGCGCGGGCCGGATAACACGCGGCCATCAGGAAGGTGAATTTCAACATCAGCGCGAGGGGAAACAGATTGGAAAGTTGGTTGTTTATTCATCATTTTCTTTGCGAGCTTGGCGATTAATCAAAGCCAATAACTTCTCTGGTTTGTGAGCAAATTCTTCGAGCGGAATTTCCTTGTTCGTCAATGACATCAGCGTTTCGGTCAGCACTTTATTGACAGGCGTCGACATGCCGACCTTCTGCCCCGCTCGAACGACCGCACCGTGTAAATATTCCACTTCGGATTTACCGCGGCCGGAATACAGGTCAATGTGGAAGGACGGCATCTTGGCGCCGCGCCCACTGCCTGCGGCACGCGAAAGCAAAGGCTTCGATAGCCATAAAGGCATGCGCGTGGCAAAAGCCAGTGCGCGGGCGGGCGTACCGGGCAAGTCCACGACCGGGATGCCTTGCGCGGTCATCACAGCCACGCATTCGCGCAACATGTCAATCTCAAGTTTATAAAGTTTGGGATGCGCGAAGACTTGCGCGGCGGTCATGTCGAGAATCGCTGAGGTCGGGTTGGCGATAAGATTTGTCAACATCTTTGACCACTTCATGGCGGCCGCGTTGGAAAAGGCTTTAGCATTGAGAAAGGCTGAATTGGCGGCGGCCAGCAATCGCTCCGAGAGTGGATGCGAAGTGGCGATACCGAGGCCGCGTAATTTTTCCAAAACAATATCGCCGGCGCCGCGGCGTCCGATGGCGCTGGTCACGGTGGCGGGGATGACTTTATCGGGGCCAAGCAAATTTGCAATGGCTGATTCGTTATCCACGCCGTTCGACAAACATAAAACTGGCGGAAGTTTTTCGATGAAAGGCTTCATGCCTTCGAGCGCGGCGGGAGTATCAAAAGATTTCAACGCAAAGAGCGCAACATCGAACGAACCGTAACGCAAAGCATCTTCGAGCGAACCGGCGACAACAAACGATGACGGATTGATAACCGATGCTTCTTTCGTTTTTCGCCTTTCATCAATCGTCAGGTCAAGCCGCAAACCGCGCTGTCTTAATTCATCAGCGACCGAGGGCTGTTCAACAAACACAATCTGCTCGCCAGCCAAAGCCAGCGAGCCGCCGATGTACGCGCCAATCGCTCCCGCGCCGAAAGATAAAATTTTCAAGTTGGCCATGTTGCTCCTAAGCGGGAGATTCGAGTCTGATCAGCCGCCATTGATGACGCAACGGCACATAATTAAAAATGGCAAAGCCCGTATTATTAAATCGAAAACTTGGGCCGTTCGAGTTGGCCTGCACGGGAATTCCAAGCACCGCATACATCACTTTGTTGAGCAAGCCGCCATGCGTGACGATCAAATATTTTCCTGGCGGGCGTTTCAACAATTCATATACCGCCTTGCCGGCGCGCAGAAAAAGTTCCCAATCACCTTCACCGCTTTCGCCGAAAGAATCATACGGCGTTCTGAAATCGGGCTCAGGAAAAAGTCTGACAACTTCATCACGCGTCAGGCCGGACATCGCACCGTTGTCGCGTTCCATCCAGATCGGATCAAGCTCGAGCGGGACTTTCAACTTTGAAGTGATGATCTCCGCCGTCTCTTTCGCGCGGACGAGTAGGCTGGATACCGCCAAGTCGAATTTCGTCCTCTCCTTCGACCAGCGTTCCGCCAAAGTCCGCGATTGAGCCCGCCCCGCCTCCGTCAGCTGAAAATCAGACTGGCCCTGAAAACGTTCTTCAGCGTTGCCAACCGATTCGCCGTGGCGAAGGAAAGTAAAAGTATAGGAAGACTCAATCATTTTAATGGAGTGGGCAATAATTCAAACGACGTTCAAGTTTATTGATAATGCCATGTTCCTGATCTGATAATGAAGAATCAGTATCAACCCGTTGCCAGAGGGCACACAACGCTGGTTTTAGAATCGGCATGGCGTCGGCGGTTGAGAAAGTCAATTTCTGCGCATCATCCCAGCGTTTCGTACGGGCATATGCTTCAATGAAAGGAAGATATTCAGATTGATCATCGGGATAATATGGAATCGCAAAGGCCTTATCGCCAAGGCTCGCCACGCGCGACCAATCTCCTCCCTGCCGGGCAAGGTCAGCTTTTTCGTAGTAGTAGCACCAGTTATGTATCGGCTCAGATCCAAAAACATCCGGCAAAGAGGCGGGGGGATTCGCGGAGGCTTCGATCAATTCCGGTTTGGAAAGAGGAAGAGCAATCGCATCCTTCCGTCCGAGCATTGGAAAAGCGAGGGCCGAAAGAGTTCTGTAGTTTTCGCCTGAAGCAGGAGCCAATGGCAGATCAGAATCGTAAACCGGGTTTAATATATGTAAACAAGATGGAGGATTAAACTGGGCGACCAGCACGGCATCGGTGGAACCTTGAAAATCATAACTATCCTTCGACATTACGACCGGCGATGCGGGCGTTAGTGAAACTGCGCTTCCCGTATTGACCGAAAAGAATTTTTGGGCATACGGGAGAGAGCCGCTCTTACCTATCGGCCAATATATCCAATTGAGCGGCAGGGTCAAGGCATCATCATCTGTATAGGTGAATATTGTATTGTCGGAAAGGATGGCTGTACCAGGTTTTATTGCCGGCGCACGCCATGATAATTGCCAGAAATATGTTTTCTGCAGCTTCCAATCCTGACGATAGGAAAATCCGAATTGGATCTGAAGTCCGATTGCAAGAGCAACGAACAAAGCCGAAATGCCTACACGCCATGAATTTGATGGAATCAATTCCAACAGCGACACAAGAATCAAGGCGGTTCCAAATGCAAAAGGTTGAGTAAGACGATCAGCGGGGAAAATCGGTCTAACTTGAAGTCCTACAAGATAGAAAGGGATTCCAGCTGTTAGAAGAGCGCATCCACCCAAAATCAACCAATGTCGAATTGTTTTTATTTCAGTTCGTTGTTGATTTTCGATCTCGGAATATTGTGATCCCGACACATAGAACATCAGCCCAGCAAAAGAAATAAGCGACAGGAGAATATAGATGATCGAGAGAGTAAATCCCATCTCGTTCATCGGAGGGATGTGGAATACTCCCCACCATGCTTGCACACTTGAGGCCCATATTGCCCTCAGAATTTCGACAAACAATGACATTAATGATTGCACAATCCCTGCACCAGAGACACCGAACAATTGGACCTGGTACATCTGGGAATGAAACCCAAATAAGCGCCACAGGGCAAAACATCCCAGCACGAAAGCATAAGGCAGATAGGCAAGTAATATATGCTTAATCTGGGTCTTTTTGTCGGGTGTGATATTTGAGACTACCATCCAGAGCAGGAGAGGGCGTAATAGTTCAATCCCAAAATAGTATTCCAGCGAAAAAAGATTGATGGCGGAAAAAAGAACACCACCAATTAACGCCGGCCAATAATATTTTGGCTGGCGTTGGCCCAAAAGCATGAGGGCCAAAGAAAGGAAAAAGAAAGTAAAGATAAGGAAAAAGTGGCCGTAGAAGATCGCTATCGAATGCTGAGTGAAGCCCGGATACAACACAATGAACAACGTCATAAATAACACTGCACGCGAATTCCGCGGCCAGGCCAGACGCAAGGCCCACCATAACGCAACAGATGCAAGCCATTGCCAGGTTATGGCAAAGATTTGCCATCCGAGAAGATTTGTTCCGATCAACGAGGTTGTTACAACGAAGAAATATCCCCAGATAGGCCGCCTTACCGCGAAATACTGAATGAGCCCTTGTTTTCCCAGGAAAGCGGGAATCCAGACAAGGACCCAATCATCCCAGTGAATTCCCTGTTGTGTGGCAAACAAACCATAAGCCGCGACTACAACAATTAAAAGTATTACAGGAACTGTCCAAGCAGGAAATGAAATTCGACGAATCATCACAATTACTCCTCGGATGATTCAGGTTTTCTTATCAGATAAACTGGCCGCCGTTTAACTTCCTGAAAAATGTACCCGACATAGACACCGATAAACCCCAGCAAGATCATGATAATTCCGCTGGCAACCAGTGTTACCGCCATCAAGGAACCCCAACCCGGGATCACTTTTTGAGAGTCTCCACCGAGCCAAAGCGTTAAAAGATAGATCAGTTGAACCAATGCAAGAATAAAGAAAATCACGCCCGTGCTCAAACCAATATATAACGGTACAAGTGAAAAGGAAAAAATGGCATCGGAGGCTAGTCGAAGCATCATAGCAAATGAATATTTTGATTTACCTGCAATACGTTGCGACTCATGGTATGGCAAAATAGCCACTTTGAATCCTAACCACGAGACCATGCCCCGCAGGAAGCGGTGATACTCCGGCATGGACTTAAGCGCGTCCAGCGCTTGACGGGAAAGAGCGCGGAAATCGGCCGCATCAGGCAGAATCTGTGTCCCACTGACCAAATTCAGAAGCTGGTAGAAAAAGTTTGAGGTCCACTTTTTGAATGGATCCATCTGCTTCACATCCATGCGCTGGCCCTGGATAATGTCATAACCCTGTTTCGCCAGTTCCAACATTTGTGGGATCAACTCTGGCGGATGCTGACCATCTGAATCCATCGTGATGACCACATCCCCACCGGAAACATCCATCCCGGCTGTCAGTGCAGCCTGATGTCCAAAATTGCGGCTTAACTCAACTACTCGCACGCGGGAATCCTTTTTTGCCAGCGCGGCCAGGGAATCAGAAGTGCCATCCTGTGAGCCGTCATTAACATAATAAAACGTAAACTTGTAAGAAAGCGAATCGGTAACCGAGCGCAACCTGTCAAAGGTCCGCTCGACTACGCCAGCTTCGTTATAAACCGGAATAACAATGTCAACTGAAAGTTGGGGTTTGCGGGGCACGGCTTCCTCTTTATCCAACGATTTTACCATGTGCCGATAAAGGGGTTTATTCAAGCCGTTCAGAACTTAAAATTCAAAATGGCATCGATAACCTGCTCCTGATCCGAACCTGTTAAAGCATTATGGAAAGGTAATCGAATTAATTGGTCGCTGACACGCTCAGTAACCGGGCAATCCCCCTCCCGGCCACCAAACTTGCGTCCCATATCAGAAAGATGAAGAGGCAAGTAATGAAAGACGCTCTGGATATTGCGTTCGCGCAAATACATAATAAGTCTCTGACGCAGGTCTAGATTGGGCATGAGCATATAAAACATGTGATATGCCTGTTCGCAATATTCAGGAATAGTGGGCAGTTGTATATCCTGTTTTGCAGCCCAATCTTTCAGGTCGGTTTGATAGGTTTGCCACAGATTTTTGCGATGCGCCTGAATCTTATCCCGTTGTTCCAATTGGCCGAATAAATATGCTGCTAAAATATCAGAGGGAAGGTACGAAGAACCGATGTCCACCCACGTGTATTTATCCACCTGGCCGCGGAAGAAGCGCGAACGGTTCGTCCCCTTTTCACGGATGATCTCAGCTCGCCCCACGAATTTTGGATCATTTATCAGCAACGCACCGCCCTCGCCACTGCTGAAATTCTTGGTCTCATGAAAAGACTGCGACGCCAGCGCGCCAAATGTGCCAAGGAATCTACCTTTATATTTTCCGAACAATCCATGCGCATTATCTTCAACAACGGCAACATTATGTTGTTGTGCGATATCCAAAATCGCATCCATATTACAGCCAACGCCCGCATAATGAACAGGGACGATGGCCTTAGTGCGCGGCGTGATCGCCGCTGCCAGTTTGGATTCATCGAGATTAAGGGTATCCGGCCGAACATCGAGAAAGACCGGTTTTGCGCCACGCAGGACAAAAGCATTGATCGTTGAGACGAAGGTGAAGTCGGGCAAGATCACTTCGTCGCCGGGTTGAATATCCAACAGAATTGCCATCATCTCGAGGGCGTGTGTGCAGGAAGTAGTCAACAAGGCCTTGGGAACGCCAAGTTCCTGCTCGAGCAAGGCGTGACATTTTTTCGTGAAAGGACCGTCACCAGATATTTGTCCATTCTGGACGGCCTGTGCCATATATTCCAACTCTTTACCAACAAGGCTGGGACGGTTGAAATCAATAAGGGGATTTTCGCTCATATCAATCTGTGTGGGTGATGATTTTTATAACCCTTCATTGCTCTGATTGCCAAAAATATTTTATTGCCTGCGAGCCGGTCATAAACAAAAGATCAAGGATGCCTACATATGGATCATAAGGCGGATATAACTGTGGATACTCCGGATAATCATATTGCATATATTCCAAGGAAATGTGCGCGTCAAAAAATTTCTCTGGTTCAATGTAATCCTTCGCCGATGGTCCGCTGATATAGTGTGTCCCGCCAACTTGTTTCAAGATTTGGATCAGGCGGTCTGTTTTCTGCTGTTCAATGCCGCTTAATTCTGATGAACGCATAAAACGCGTATGGTAGATACCCAATTCCCGCGCCAGGCTGATTGTAGTTTCAATAGTGAACCCGGCAATATATTCATCTTGCCTCTCGTAAAACGACTCAAGCAAGGGAAGATATTTCTTGAAATGCGGCGCCTTGCTATAGGAGATGGTCAATGCCTTTAAATGATTCCTTGCCCAGGGCTTGCTCCAATCTATTTTCACATCCTTGATCGCGAGGCCCTGAGTAACGCCTGCGCTATGCACCGGAATGGTCAGCCATTGTTTGCCCTGTGCAGTTTTGATCTGGTTGCGATTCCGCCAGCCATGTTTATCGTATTGAACATCGTCATAAAAGACAAAAAGGTCAGCTTTGCCGATCTGATGAAAATAGCCTCGCCAGGGAATATAAGAGGGTTGAAGAATGACAACGTTCACATCGCCTCTCCCCCTATTTTTTCCTGTACAACATAGGTCGGGCGATCCATGCTGCGGTCGAACATGCGAGACAGATACTCTCCAAAAATCCCCAGGGTAAACAATTGCGCTCCGCTAAACAAAGAAATGATGGACGCTAAAAACGGGAAACCGGGCAGGCTTCCCTGCGTGAAATATATAACCACAACGTAAAGAAAGATAGCGATGCCAAACAAGGTCATGAGAAACCCTATCCAACTCGCCAGGCGGAGTGGCGCCGTGCTGTAACCCGTCAGGATAAGCAACGTGTATTGGAAGAGAGAAATAAAGTTGTAATTTGAACGTCCTACTGATGATTGTATATCCACTTGAACCGATGCAAAGCGTACCGTTCCCCACGAAAGTAAAACATCCAGTGTCAAGCTGGGGCTGTTGAAATTAGCAAAAGCGTCCCGCAAATGAGTCCGAAAAACTCGAAACGCTGAAACATTCTTTACTGATGGCACATCCATAACCCATGCCAGCAAATTCTTTGTATATTTCGTCATTTGATTGCGCCAAAAACCCTGCGGCAACTTTAGCGGCGCGCCGTAAACGACATCATAACCTTCGTTGAGTTTTGCAAGCAGAATATCGATTTCTTCGGGCTGATGCTGAAGATCGTCATCCATGGTAATGGTTATCTCATGGCGCACAAGGCGCACGCCGCACAACGTCGCATTGTGCTGTCCATAATTGCGCATCAACTTAATTCCCACCACCCATGGAAAACGTTTCGCCAATTCTTCGATCTTCTGCCAACTGGCATCGGGGCTGGAATCATTGACCAGAATAACTTCATAGGTTTGCGCAAATTTGGGCAGCTCCCTTGCCAAACGTTCGACCAGCGGCACAATGGTCTGCTCGCCGCGATAAACCGGGATAACGACTGAACAATTCATGGCGAAGATTTTACCATGCGACAAAAAAGAGCGGCGCACCTTGAAAGTGCGCCGCTCTTTGCGTTTGCTTCATAACCGGACCGAATGGCGGTCCGCCATTATTTCGAGCGTTCGCGCAACCTCGATCTTTTTCTGCTCCCCCGTCCAATTGAGCGTCTCACCCAGAGCATCGGCCAATTCATTCACGCTGTCGCGCGTCAAGCGGCCCAGCATAGCCAGCATTGACCGACGCAAAAGCAAATCATCCAAATGGACAATCTTCTCATATTGAGCCAGGAATCCAATCTCGCGGCGGCTGTAGGAAGGCAATGACTTGAGCGGCGCATCCTTTCCGCGTGAGATAAAGGCAGCGACCTGATCGGTACGCGTACCATACTGGTCAAACAAAACCTGCACGCGCTCGGCTGATACACCTGTCCAGGCGGCGATTCCATCCACGCTTCGTTTAACATCGTCGGATGTGCGCGGATATCCGTGTCCGCCACCGATGGAAATGTCACGCGTATGTTTCTGGCGTGCCCTACCGAGGAAAGCCAGCGTCTTATCCGTAACTTGTTCCGAGAAGGCGCGGAAGGATGTCCACTTGCCACCGACCAGCGAGTAGACCGGGAAACTCAACCTCATCCAATCGCCGCTGACCACTTCGATGCTGTGATCGCGCGAAATTTGCCCGGCGCTTTTCGCATGCGTGTACGGCAAAGGCCGCACGCCGGAGAAGCGGAAGACAATATGTTCGCGCGTGACTTTGATCGATGGAAAAACACGCGCCACCATTTCGAGGAAGTAATCCACCTCTTCGTCGGTACAACTGGCTTCATCAGGGTTTTCAATCGGAAGGTCTGATGTGCCGATCAAGACACGGTCATAAAGTGGGAAGATTAACACGATGCGCCCATCTTTATTTTCAAAGAAAAATTCATTGCTGCCAATTACCTGACGAAGTTCGGGATGATCCAAAACGAGATGCGAACCTTTTGTTCCGCCAATCAGGCGTGTGGAAATGCCGAGGCTGCGGTTGGTGAAATCGATCCATGGGCCGGCGGCGTTAATTAACAGACGAGGCTTTACTTCGTAAACGGTATCCGTTAATTCGTCCCGAAGAAGAACCGTGTCTTTGTCTGTTTTGGTCAGGCTCATGTAATTTACAGCGCGGGCATTGGAGTTATCCGCTTCTGCATCCAAAATCAATTCAAGAGCCAGGCGTTCTGGGCTGAGAATTGCCCCGTCAAAATAAGTTGCGGTATTGATGATCTGCGGATTGAGTTTGCTCCACAGTGAAAGCGAATCGGTGCGGTTACGAAATTTATGCGAGGGCACTGTGCGCTGCTTACCGGTGAAGGCATCATAAACCATCAGCCCGATCTTGATCACGAACGATCCGCGCTCAGATGGTTTATCGAGCAGGCGCATAAATTTAAGCGGCGCGTTGAGAAAGCCTGAAAAAACCTTGAAGATAGGAATTGTGGTCGGCAAAGGTTTTACAAGATGCGGCGCATTCTGGATCATACGATTGCGTTCGGCAACCGCTTCCCGCACCAGTCGAAACTCACCATTCTCGAGATAACGAATTCCGCCATGCGCCATATGCGATGAGGCCGCACTCGCGCCGGAACAAAAATCGGCACGATCCACGAGCAGAACATCCACCCTGTTGAGAGCCAGATCGCGGAACGTGCCAATGCCATTGATGCCCGCGCCGACGATAAGGACGGAGACTTCGGGATTATTTTTCAAAGCAGCAAGAGTTTCGCTTCGATTCATTTCTCGATACCCGGACTTCGTTAATCAACCCAATCAAATGTACGCGCTACCGCTTTTTTCCACGTCAAGTATAACCGTTCTCGCGAAGTTGAATCCATCTTCGGAGTCCATTCTTTATCGCGTCCCCAATTTGCGCGCAGCTCATCAAAATTTTTCCAGAAGCCGACAGCCAAACCCGCTGCATAAGCCGCACCAAGCGCAGTCGTCTCCGCAACTTTTGGACGGATAACCGGCACATCCAAAATATCGGCCTGGAATTGCATGAGCAATTCGTTGAAGACCATGCCGCCGTCCACTTTGAGCGCGGTGAGTTTTACGCCGGAATCTTTTTCCATTGCATCCAAAACTTCACAAGTTTGAAACGCAGTCGCCTCCAACGCGGCGCGCGCAATGTGACCTTTGTTGACGTAACGCGTCAACCCGACGATCGCTCCGCGCGCGTCACTTCGCCAATAAGGCGCAAACAATCCGCTGAAGGCCGGGACAAAATAAACGCCACCGTTATCTTCGACAGTTTTCGCCAGCGTTTCTATCTCGGACGATTGGCGGATCAATCCTAAATTATCTCTCAGCCACTGGACAAGCGCGCCTGTGATCGCAATCGAGCCTTCGAGAGCGTAGACGGCTTTTTGCGTCCCAATCTTGTATCCGAGCGTTGTCAACAATCCTGATTTCGACGGCACAGGTTTCTCGCCGGTGTTCAACAACATGAAACAACCCGTGCCATACGTATTCTTGGCTTCGCCGATTGAATAACAAGCCTGACCGAACAACGCGGCTTGCTGGTCACCGAGATCACCCGCAACAGGAACATTTTGTAGGGGCGACTGGCCAGTCGCCCCTACGCGACCATAAACTTCAGATGATGAACGGATTTCCGACAACATACTGCGCGGGATGTTTAACAATCTTAATATCTCATTGTCCCAATCCAATGTCTCGAGATTCATCAACAAGGTGCGCGATGCATTGGTCACATCGGTGACATGCGCGCCGGTTAAATTCCAAATGATCCAGGTATCCATGTTGCCAAAAAGCAGTTCACCTTTTTCAGCCCTTGCACGCGCCCCGGGAACATTATCCAAAATCCATTTGATCTTCGGGCCTGAAAAATAAGTTGCCAATGGCAAACCAGTTTTTTCTCGCAGACGATCCTGCCCTCCGTCTTTCGCCAGCTCATTACAAATTGTATCCGTCCGAGTATCCTGCCAAACGATGGCGTTATAAATCGGACGCCCCGTTTCTTTATCCCAGACGACAGTCGTCTCACGTTGATTCGTCACGCCGATAGCAGCGATGTCCGAGACTTCGGCCCCGGCTTTATCCAACGCGCCGCGCATCACGCGCTGAGTCCGTTCCCAAATCTCAAGCGAATCATGTTCCACCCATCCGGGCCTTGGGTAAATTTGCTCATGCTCCTTCTGATCAACGGCAATCACATTTCCCTCATGATCGAAAATAATAAAACGAGTGCTGGTTGTACCCTGGTCAATGGCAGCAACGTACTTTGACATGGGACTTACTCCCTAATCCGTATTATTTATCCATTCGTGATACCCTATTTTATAACAAAACAGGACTGGCATTAATGCCAGTCCTGTTAGATTGAAATGCAAATTCACTTGCGGCGAGGCGTGGTCTTTCTCCCAACAGCCCTAACTGGGGTCGGCGCGGCAACTTTATCTGAACCGCTAAAGAACTTGAAAATTCCAGTCGCAATTGCTGCGCCCACGAACGGGCCGACGAAATAAATTACATATGTCATCGGATTGACTGCCGCACCAGTAAACAACGCCGGGCCAAAAGTACGTGCAGGGTTGAGCGAAGCGCCGGTCAATGGGCCGCCCGCTAAAATCGCAAAAGTCAGCGTTATGCCAATCGCCCAGCCCGCAAGCGGACCGGCCTTGCCAGCCACTGCCGCGTGCAAAACGGTGTTGACCAGGAAGAAAGTCAACACTGCTTCAACGATCATGGCCATCACGGGCGCAGATGCGGTAAGAGAGCCAACTGTCGCGCCAGCCTTCACATCGCCGAAGAAAGTCTTGACTAAGAACGCGGCCAGGATCGCACCCAAAAATTGAGCGATCCAATAAACTACCGCCTCGCCCCATTTGACTGTTCCGTTCAACGCCAGGCCAAACGTCACTGCCGGGTTGACGTGCGTGCCAGAGACGTTGCCATAAATATAAACAAAGACCGCCAGCACAAAGCCATGCGCCAATGCCACACCCACCAATCCTGCATTCGCCATGCCAGCACTCGCGCCGATAAAAGTCAATGCGAAGGTGCCAATAAACTCAGCCACAAACACTTTCAAATTAAACATATCTACCTCCAAAATTTAGTTTGATTATAAACCCTCCCACTTAAATAAAGATGATTTTTATCCGAATTGAGATCCCCAACTATGCGCCCCCAAAAGAAAAGCCTTGCCGCTCATGGATTTTTTTCCAGCAGGCTGCACTTCATCCAGGATAAGAAGGCCGCTTCCCGCGCCGATGGAAGCCTGCCCTCGATAAATTAACTTTTTTCCCGCCGGAGCATTTCCCGCTTCCGCGTGCGCCCGATGGACTTTCAGCAACCCGCCATTCCATTCGAAGAACGTGCCCGGCCACGGATTAAAGGCGCGCACGCGCTGTACCAACTCTTCAGCTGGGCGCGTGAAATCGAGCAGGCCGTCTTCTTTCTTCAACATCGGCGCGTACGTGGCTTTGCTTTCATCCTGCGGCTGCGGTTGCAACTCGCCCGATAAATAACGCGGCAGAGTTTCGATCAACAAGTCTGCACCGAGCACGGATAATTTTTCAAACAGTGTTCCACCGGTATCTTCATCTGCAATTTTGATCGCGCGCTGGCTTAGCATAGCGCCGGTGTCCACACCTTTATCCATCTGCATGATGGTCACACCCGTTTCAGTGTCTCCGTTTAAAATCGCGGCCTGGATGGGTGCGGCGCCGCGTCCGCGTGGGAGCAACGAGGCGTGAACGTTGACACAGCCACGCGGGGGTAGCGCGAGCACGTCCGGGCGGAGGATCTGCCCGAAAGCAGCGACCACGATCAAGTCCGGAGCCCAGAGGCGCAGTTGTTCCATCGCGTCCGACTGTCTTAATTTTTCCGGTTGAATAATCGAGAGTCCGAGATCCAACGCAAGTAACTTAACCGCAGGCGGTTTGAGTTCGCGTCCGCGCCCGGATGGACGGTCGGGTTGAGTCACAATACCGGCAATTTCATAATGTTGAGCAAGTGCGCGCAGAGATGGCACGGCAAAATCAGGCGAACCCATGAAAACGATTTTTGTCATCTTGTGCATTTTAACATAATAGTACTCATGTCTCTATAAATTTGGTTGCGTTTTGCATGGATTGGCTGTACAATAATGAAAATCTTAAACCAACCCGGAGGAATAATCTATGTCTCAAGTACCTATGTCTCCCGATGTCACCAGTGATGATAAATTGTGGGCTGCACTCGGCTACCCCATTGCACTGGTTGCCATCATTGTTCTCTTCATGGAAGATAAGAAATCCCGCCCGTTCATTAAGTTCCACGCCGTTCAGTCCATAGCCTTGAATGTGGTGTTCTTTGTAGTTGCCACCATTCTTTCGGTTGTCACATTTGGCTTCGGCGGGCTGTGCGTTCCGCTGATCTGGCTGGTCTTCCTGTACTGGGCTTATCTCGCCTACCAGGGCCAAATGTTCGAAGTTCCGTTCGTCACCAACTTCATCAAGAACCAGGGCTGGGTATAATTTTTTCCCGCTCGCAACAAAAAAGCCTGCTTTTTCAGCAGGCTTTTTTGTTGCCATTGTCCAGCAACGCACTGAACGATTATATCCGCAGAAATCAGGAGCATTATCCTCTTGACGTTCCCCTTTCTGCCCCATAAAATGGATGTAACAATTGAACGGGTTGCAGGGAAGAGATCCTGAGCGAAAGCGAAGGACGCCGAAGGTGCAAGTCTGGAAACAAGGCGAAGCCAGACGAAACTCTCAGGCAAAAGGACCCTGCCCCGAATTACTCTGGAAAGTCCATCACAGGACACCGACGGTGTAAATCCCTGCTGGTTGAGTACGAAGGTATCGAAACCAAAGGGATAATCTCTCAGGTCAATTCACAGAGGACGCGCGTTGTACGCTCTTGCGTCGTGCGTCCTCTTTTGATTCGCCAACATTTCACAACAAGGAGAACCAAATAATGAATACTCCCGCCAATTTGAAATACACCAAGTCTGATGAATGGTTTGACTCCGCCAGCGGCGCGATGGGTATCACCGACTATGCCCAATCGCAGCTCTCGGACATTGTCTTCGTTGAGATTCTCGTCGAAGTCGGCGACACACTCGAGGCCGGGAAAGCAATCGCTTCGGTTGAATCGGTAAAAGCCTCCGCTGAAATTTACGCGTCCGCATCTGGCAAAGTGACGGCCGTCAACAGCGGACTCTCCGACAAGCCTGAGACTCTCAACAGCGACCCGTTCGGCGCAGGCTGGATGGTCAAGGTTGAGGGGGGCAAAGCAGCCGACACGATGGACGCGGCCGCCTATGAAAAGTATTGTGCGGAAAGAACACATTAGCAATCAGCGATTAGCAGTTAGTAAAAGCTAAACGCTAAATGCTCGGAGCTAAACATGACTTACCTACCCCACAGCCCCAAAGAGCGGGACGCGATGTTGGCGACCATCGGTGTCAAGAGTCTTGAAGATTTATTCAAGGATATCCCTGCCAAACATCGTTTTCCCAATCTGGATTTACCTCCTGCGTTGACAGAGATGGAAGCCGCGGCTGAACTGGCAGAACTCGCCGAAAGTAATGAAAATGTGCACGGCGATTTGATCTCCTTTCTCGGCGCGGGCGCATACAATCATTACATCCCAGCGGTGATCAACCACATTATCAGCCGCGGAGAATTTTATACGGCGTACACGCCCTATCAGCCCGAAATTTCGCAAGGCACATTGCAAGCTGCCTTTGAGTATCAATCGCTGATATCTGCGCTGACCGGCATGGACGTATCTAACGCCTCGCACTACGACGGCGCGACGGCCGCGGCGGAAGCCGTCAACATGGCATACGCTCAATTCCGCGGTAAACGCAAAAAGGTTGTCATCTCGCCGACCGTTCATCCGCAATATCGCGCGGTCATTCGCACGTACACACAAGGCATGAGCGTGGAAGTGGCTGGGGATAACGCCGAAGCCAATCTGGAGTCCGGGCCTGAAGCGCTCGCATCTCTCGTTGACGAGAACACAATGCTCGTCATCGTCCAGTATCCAGATTTCTTTGGACGTGTCTATGATTACGCCGCGCTCATCGAATCCGCACACAGCAAAGGCGCGTTGGTCTGCGTGGTTGCCAACCCGACCGCGCTGGGACTGTTCAAAACACCCGGCGCCATGGGCGCAGACATCGTCGTCGGCGAAGGCCAGCCGCTCGGAATTCCGATGTGGTTCGGCGGCCCCTGGCTGGGTTTCTTCACCACGAAAAAAGCCTTTGTGCACAAGATGGCCGGACGACTTGTCGGTGAGACCGTTGATAGTCGCGGCCAGCGCGCTTACGTTCTAACACTGACATCCCGCGAGCAACACATCAAGCGCGAGCGCGCCACATCCAACATTTGCACCAACCAGGGTTTGCTGGCGCTGGCATCCGCAGTTTATATGTCTGTGCTTGGAAAAAATGGCATGAAGCAGGTTGCCGAGCTTTGCTATCACAAAGCACATTATGCCGCCGAGCAGCTCAGCAAGATCGAAGGCTACGGCATGTGCTTCCCCGAACCATTCTTCCATGAATTTGTGTTGTGTTGTCCAAAGCCCGCTTCGGAGGTCAATGCACATTTACTCGAGCACGGTATCCTCGGCGGATACGATCTCGGCCAGGATTATCCCGCGCTCAAGAATCATCTGCTCATCGCGGTGACCGAGATGAATAGCAGGGAAGACATCGACACACTGGTCGACGCGCTTTCGGAGGTGGATCATGAGTGACACTTCGACTAAACTCAGTGCAAGCACTTTGACTTCCCCAAAAATCGTCGAGCCGACTCTCTTCGAGCTTTCCTCGGCCGGACGTAAAGGCGTCTCGTTCCCGGACCCGGATGTGCCACGCGCCAAATTACCTAAATCTCTTTTGCGAGCGGACCTGCCCCTCCCTGAGCTTGCCGAAGTGGACGTTGTCCGCCATTACATGCGCCTGAGCAAATTCAACTATAGCGTTGACGATGGTTTCTATCCGCTCGGCTCATGCACGATGAAATACAACCCGAAGATCAACGAAGATACTTGTAGATTGCCGGGCTTTCTGTTCACACATCCGCTCCAGCCAATTGAAACAGTGCAAGGCAACCTGGCCTTGATGTTCACTCTTCAGGAATGGCTGAAAGAGATCAGCGGCTTCGAAGCGGTGACGCTTCAACCTGCGGCTGGCGCGCACGGAGAATTTACCGGCGTGCTGATCATGCGTGCCTATCACCGATCACGCGGCGATGACAAACGTGTCAAGATGCTCATCCCTGATTCCGCACATGGCACAAATCCCGCCTCCGCGAACATGACGGGCCTGACCATTGTCCAGATTCCATCCGATGAACGCGGCAACATCGACCTGAAGGCACTCAAAGAGCAATGCGACGATACCGTCTTCGGCCTGATGATGACCAACCCGAACACGCTCGGCATGTTCGATGAGCATGTTGAAGAAGTCGTAAAGATCGTACACGATTGCGGCGGCCTAGTCTACGGCGACGGCGCGAATCTGAACGCGCTGCTTGGTATCATCCGTCCCGGCGATGTCGGCTTCGACTTGATGCACTTCAACCTGCACAAGACCTTCGCCGTGCCGCACGGCGGCGGTGGACCAGGCTCGGGTCCGGTAGGAGTCGCGGCGCACCTGGCAGATTTCCTGCCCGAGCCGCTGGTCGGCATCCTGGAAGAAGGCGAGGAGGATGTCCCGCCGCTGTATGGCTTCGTCAAGCCTGCCAAATCCATTGGCCGCATGAAGGCCTTCCACGGACATTTCGGCGGAGGACTGGTGCGCGCTTTCACCTACATCGCCATGCACGGCCCAGACGGACTCAAAGATATCGCACAGTATGCGGTGCTGAACGCCAACTACCTGCTGGCTCGATTGCGCGATACCTACCACGTCCCTTATGACCGCATCTGTATGCACGAGTTCGTGGCTGAGGGACAGTTCGCAGGTTCGGATGTACGCGCGCTGGATATCGCCAAGCGCCTGATGGATTACGATTTCCACCCGCCGACAAACTACTTCCCGCTCATCGTGCATGAAGCATTGATGATCGAGCCGACCGAGACCGAGAACAAGGATACCCTCGACCGCTTCGCCGACACGCTGATCAAGATCGCGGAGGAGGCCAAGTCCCAGCCCGAACTGCTCCATGAAGCGCCGCACAACACACCCTTTGGCCGCATGGACGAGGTCAAGGCCGCGAGGGAATTGGTGCTGTGCTGCTGGCTGCCTGAAGATTACAACTTGGGCGAGTAAGCGAAGAAAGAAGAAAGAAGAAGCCTCGGAGGTGAAAACTTCTGAGGCTTTTTAATAGTCAGGAGGGGGATGATTTTTCAGATCAAAATTCACCTGCTAACAATGGTACAAGTGAACCTGCCCAGAATGCAGAGAGAGGCACATAATAAGCGCGCAAGTCATTTCTCATTCTCTGTTAGGAGGCTCAAATGGAAGTTACTTTTCGTGAGTCGTGGGGCGTTCTCCACGGCCTTATCTTTGGCGCACTGTTCCTGCTGGCTTTTTCCGGCGGAATTGTGGGCTTGTACAGCCTGCGCCCCGAATTTTTAACTGCTGAAGGACTGAAGGAACGTATGGGGCGTCTGAAGGTCTGGGTCAGCAGCATGGCTGCCGTCGTCTGGGCAACGGTACTGAGCGGAACGTACATCGTCTACCCCTGGTACCGCGCCAAACCGGCTGAGGGAACCACCGACCTGAGCACTTATCCCCGCTCTCTACTGCTCTCCGCCGAAAACACTGCCGAATGGCACAAATTTGGCATGGAATTCAAAGAGCATGTGGCCTGGATTGCCCCAATCGCCGCAACCGTTGTCGCTTATGTGATTGTGGTCTACGGTCCGCAACTGGTCAAAGAACCCAAAATGCGCAAGGCGTTGATGAACTTCTTCGTCATCGCGTTCACCGCCGCCGCCATCGCCGGTGTGCTGGGCGCTTTCATCACCAAAGCCGCGCCCGTTCACTAATCCAGGAGATTGAAAATGACTACTGAAACTCTTCTCAAAAATGGCAAAGCCGCCGCCGCTCTGCTGGCGGGTGGAATCGGCGCCCTGGTAATGGGGCTGCTCACCACCATTAGCGAAGGCGTCGCTTCCTTCAGCACTGCTCTCAATTGGTACAACCCGGCTGGTCCGCTCTCTGGCAAAACCACCCTCACCGTCATCATCTGGCTGATTGTCTGGGCTGTGCTGGGCAAGCAGTGGAAAGACAAGGACGTGGATTTTGACAAGATTGCCATGATTGCCATCATCCTACTGCTGTTGGGCATTCTCGGCACCTTCCCGCCCTTCTTTGACCTTTTCAAACCGGCAGCCTAACTTGTAATAAACTACAAAAAGCGGACAGGAAAACTCCTGTCCGCTTTTTGTTTATGTCAAAATCGGCGGGTTGATTGCGTCAACCCTGAAAGGATTTCCAAACCGCAGGTTACATCCGCTCTTCGATGTGATTGCGAATGGCGTAAGCCGCCAGTTCCACGCGGTTGCGGAGATGCAGTTTTTCCATCAGGGCGGTGACATAGTTACGGGCGGTGATTTCGCTCAGGTGCAGTTCCGCGCCAATTTCTTTGTTGCTTGCGCCGCGCGATACCCACGCCAGCGCCTCCATCTCGCGCAGCGAAAGGTCGCGGAAGGCGTCTGCTTCGGTCTTTTTTTGCAGGTCGTTCAGGCGGGCAACCAGGCGCGCGGCTGTTTTGGGGTCGAGCGCCGTTTCGCCCTTGTGCGCGGCGCGGATGGCGCGTACCAGTTCATCTCCGCCCACCTGCTTGAGAACATAGCCCGCCGCGCCCGCCCGCAGCGCTTCGAGCGCAAAATTTTCGTTGACGGAAGAAGTCAGCATCACCGCCTGAGTTTGCGGAAAGTTTTTGCGAATGTCGCGGCAGGCGTCCAACCCGCTGCGCCCTGGCAGTTGGATGTCGAGAATGACCACATCCGGGCGCTGATTCTGCGTCTGAAGCAGGGCTTCTTCCGCCGTCCCGGCTTCGGCGACCACCTTCAGGTCCGGTTCGCCTTCGAGCAGGGTTCTC
>Ga0172370_10001443_pt1 | contig 36077 bp, 25 predicted proteins | sample LakKiv5m_FD_114538 | JGI IMG/M metagenome (GOLD analysis project Ga0172370, IMG submission 114538) | Freshwater microbial communities from Kabuno Bay, South-Kivu, Congo - kab_022012_11.5m | ecosystem: Environmental > Aquatic > Freshwater > Lake | place: Democratic Republic of the Congo...
ATTATAAAATTGATTCCAATTTGTAGAAAATGAACAGCATGGTTTTAAACAGCACCACAAAATTTATAGTGAGATCCGGTAGCTATCGGAGTCGGACTAGAAGATTTAGCCTCTGTTTTATTCAGTCCAGCACCTCAAAAAATGAAATTACCAAAAGAATGTTTAAATTATTCTCAATCGAAAAAAAGTTGTAGGTTTGCAAAAAAAACAAAGCTATGGAAGAAATACTTGATATTGCCAAGTACGTTTTACCTTCATTAGTGGTATTTGGCGCCTCTTATTATGTGATGAAACTTTTTTTGGAAAATGAATCGCGTAAGCGTGTATTGAATATTAAACTTGAAAATGCAAAACTAATAACGCCTATACGCCTGCAAGCTTATGAAAGAATTATTTTATTTCTGGAGCGTATTACCCCGTCAAATTTAATCATGCGTTTGTACAGGAAAGACATTACATCCATTGAATTTCAAACTTTACTGATGCAAAATATAAGAGATGAATATGAGCATAATTTATCACAGCAAATTTACTTTTCTGAGCAATCGTGGGAATTGGTAAAAAACGCCAAAGAAGAAATTATTAAAATTATTAATACAGCTGCTACTACAATAGAAGATAACGCTACCTCCACTGAGCTCAGTCACGCTATAATAGGAAAAACACTCGAAATTAAAGAAATGCCTACCCACAGGGCAATCAGCTTAATTAAGAGAGAAATAGCAAAGGTTTTTTAGAAAGTGCACTAAAGTGAGCTAAAGTGCACTTCGGCTCCACTTTGTTTCGCTCAGTGACCACCTAAAGTGAGCTAAAGTGCTGTTTGGATCCACTACGTTACGTTCAGTGTGGCACCTAAAGTACTTAGCGTTAAAGAGCCTGACGGCGGCAACTTGAATAAAAAGATTTGCACAGAGGTTTGCTGACTCACTGAAGAGGAGAATGGAAAGCAGATGACACTTATTGTTTATGATTAAATATGATTTTAAGTCTTATCTGCGTTTCTCATAATCATCTGTGTTAGCCGAAGGCGGATCAGCGTTCTATTCTTAATAAGACCTGATGGAATAAAGAAGTGAACTAAAGTGAACTAAAGTTGTAAGGTTAATGCAGTTTAGTGCCTATCAGATGTATGAATTCAGCTCTGGTTTTTTCGGTTAAAAATGCCCCTGTAAAGTCTGAAGTAGTTGTTACTGAGTTTTGTTTTTGAATGCCTCTCATTTGCATGCACAGGTGTTGTGCTTCAATGACTACAGCCACACCAAGGGGATTAAGTGTTTCCTGCAGGCAATCTTTAATTTGTGTGGTTAATCGTTCCTGCACCTGTAATCGTCTGGCATAAGCATCAACAATGCGGGGTATTTTGCTTAAACCCACTATGTAGCCATTGGGGATATAGGCCACATGAGCTTTACCAATAAAAGGCAGCATGTGATGTTCGCATAAAGAATAAATTTCAATATCTTTTACAATAACCATCTGACGGTAATCTTCCTTAAACATTGCTGATTTTAAAATTTCCTTGGGATTCAAATCGTAACCATGGGTCAGAAACTGTAAGGCTTTTGCAACTCTTTGTGGTGTTTCAATCAGACCTTCTCTCTCAGGGTTTTCTCCAATAGCCTTTATAACTCTTTTGTAAGCTGAAGCAATCTCATTAATCAGTTTGGGATTATACACATCGTGTTTTTCGTATCCATCCATTGCATTATCGAAATACATTTCTTTATTTAAATCATTCATGCGCTCATTTTTTTTACAAAAGTAAATAAGATTTTTTAAGTTTTGTTTTTTTCAATTTTTTATGTAACTTTGTTTATCCCTATTATGTTTAATACAAAACAATCTATAAATGTGCTTCATTTTATATTAAAATTTATAAATTTAAATATTAAAATTATGAAAAAATTTATTTTATTTTTAATTTGTTCATTTATTTTTTTTGGTCTGAATGCACAAATCACAGGCTATGAAGCCAAATCGACCGACACTGTACAGGGAAAAGTTCAACCCAAAGGAGAAGCCAATGTGAACATGAAAATAGATCAGGCAGAAGCCACTTTCCCCGGAGGTAATGATTCTTTGTTCAAAGTTATATATTCCAAATTGGTCTATCCCCAAAATGCCGTTGATTCAAATCTGCAAGGTGAGATATTGCTCTCGTTCAATGTCAATTTTGATGGTAAAGTCAGCAGGGTAAGTGTTGTTTCGGGTGTTGGTCATGGTGTAGATGAATTAGTTGTTGAAATTATAAAAGGGCTTATCTTTGAGCCGGCCAAGATGAATGGTGTGGCTTTCAGGTCGCAGTTGTTTTATACTATACCTGTTGCGGCGAGAAGCGGGAAGTAGAAATTTGGCACTTGTACACTTCGGCTAACTTCAAAAAAGTTCCGTTACTACCTATTCAGGGAACTCATACTCAGCATGTAAAATGTTGTTTATAAAACAGCTTACTTTTAAATCATCAAAAAAGTCTCAGAAAAATAAATTAAAGTTCTGTCTTCTACTAATATTAACTTTCAGTATGAAAGAATTTACATTAATAAATTTGTATCACTGGTAACACTGTAATAAAATTAACAAAGAAACATAACATATTGAGAGCGACTAAACTATTTAAAGAGTTTTTTAGCAGTGAAAAAACAGGTGGCTTGATGCTATTAGCCTGTACTATCATTTCATTGCTTATTGCCAACTCTATTTTTGGCAAAGAATACATACAGTTTTGGCAAATATACCTTGCCGGACACAGTATTGGACATTGGGTTAATGATGGACTAATGACTATTTTCTTTTTACTTATAGGTTTAGAGTTAGAAAGAGAAATTTATCAGGGTGAACTTTCTAATATTAAAGAAGCCTTGTTTCCTATTTTTGGAGCCATAGGTGGTATGATTGTGCCTGCAGGAATATTTATACTCATCAACTTTGGATTGGTAACACAAAACGGAGTTGGAATTCCGATGGCTACCGACATTGCTTTTGCAATTGGAATTTTATCCTTGTTAGGCAATCGCGTACCGACCTCTCTTAAAATATTTTTAACTGCACTGGCTGTAATTGATGATTTGGGAGCCATTTTAATTATCGCTATTTTTTATACAAAAACATTGGTATGGACAAATTTATTTATTGCTTTAGGAACTTTTTTACTGCTTATTGTTTTTAACAAGCTGAAATTCAAAAACTTAATTCCATATTTAACAGGCGGAATCATAATGTGGTATTTTATGCTCAATTCAGGCATTCACGCTACTATAACAGGTGTTTTACTTGCTTTTGCCATTCCTTTTGGAAAGGGTGATAAAAAAACACCATCTTATATTTTGCAACATTATTTACATAAACCTGTTGCTTTTTTTATACTCCCCATCTTTGCATTGGCTAATACTGCAATCACAATAAGTTCAAACATCGGTGAAGTGATGACACAGAATTACAGTATTGGTATTGCACTTGGGTTGATAGTCGGAAAGCCTTTTGGCATATTCTTACTAACTTACATTACTGTTTCATTGGGTCTTTGCAAATTACCTGGCGATCTTAATTGGAAGTCAATAATTGGTGTGGGATTTTTAGGCGGGATTGGATTTACCATGTCAATTTTTATAACACTTCTGGCTTTCGACAACGAAACAATTATCAACAACGCAAAACTTGTAATTCTTATCTCTTCACTTGTTGCTGGTATAATTGGCTTTATATTTCTTAATGTGATTTTAAAAACAAATACTAACAACAAACAATTGATAGTTTAAAGCTTGTTTAAGCTAGGCTTTTTTTCTTGATAAGCATCAAGAAAATTTAAAAATTTTCTATTGAATTGGAAAATAGATCTTGAGAATAACAAATAGTATTATTAGAGAAATAAAAAATATTAAAACGATAAAATCTGTTGTGATTTTAAACTTTTTCATTTTTAAAAATTTCTATATTATTGATTTAAAGATTATAATACTATTTCAATAATTATTTATTTCAAAATTTTACACAAAATTATATGGAAATATGTTTGCTCTATTTAAAAACAAAAACCTTAAGAATTATCAAAAGCGCAATTACAAACGCAAACCAAAATAAAAAAAACATTTCTTTAGGTAACTTAAACTTTTTCATTTATTTAATTTTTATTTTAAAATACAAACCTATGGCATAATTTTGAAAACATCCATTTGAAAGTGATTAGAATAATATTAGAATTTCATTAGAAACAGATAAAAAAATAAACATAGTGCTCTTATTTTTAACTTTGTGAAAAATCAATTTTTTATGAATAAGTTAAATCTGCTTATAGTTGAAGATGAAGAACGACTTGCTGAAATTTTGAAAAAGCAGTTGGTAGATATGGGATTTAATGTGGATATTGCTCACGATGGTTATATCGGGAAGCAATTTGTTGAAAAAAACAACTATAATCTGGTTATATTAGACATCAACATACCCTTGAAAAATGGTTATGATTTATGCAAAGAAATCAGGCAAACTAACAGCAAGATACCTATAATTATGCTTACAGCTTTAGGCACTGCTGACAATAAATTAGCGGGGTTTGACGCAGGAGCAGATGATTATATAATAAAACCTTTCGATTTCAGAGAGTTAATGGCTCGTATCAATGTTTCTCTCAGACGTTCGGATTCTGTGATAATGACAAAAAAATTAAAAGTTGCAAATCTTGAAATGAACCTCGAAACTAAAACAGTATTAAGAGAAGGGAAAAAAATTGATTTAACAGCAAAAGAATTATTATTGCTTGAAGTTTTTATGAAAAATAAGGATAAATTACTCACGAGAGAATTTATAATTGAGCATGTATGGGGGATTGATTTTGACCCTGGTACAAACATTATAGATGTTTATGTAAATTATTTAAGAAAGAAAATAGATAAAGAATATGAGCATAAATTAATACATACAAAATTCGGTTTTGGTTTTTATTTTAGCGAAAAAGAATTGTAAGCAATGAATATAAAAACCAAATTATCAGTACAGTACTCAGTTATTTCAATTGGCATTCTGCTGTTTTTCTCATTTTTAGTTTACTATTTTTCTTATGCTACCCAACTCAAAAAATTCAGAGAAGATCTGCTTGCGAGCGCAAAAAATTCGGCTATTTTGTTAATTGATGTGGTGGAAGTAGATTCTACTTTGCTGATGAAAATTCATCGCAGAACTGTTTCACTGGATAATGAGGAAATTTTAATTACTAATTCCGACTCGAAAATAATTTACAGTTATAACATTAAATATCTTACCAACGAAGAAATTATAAAATATTTTTACAATGAAAGCTCCACTTACTTTTCAATTGCTGAAAAAGACGGCATATATTACAAGCATCAAGTAAAAAACCAGACTTATAATGTGATTGTTATGGCTACAGACCTATCCCGTAAAATAAATCAGGAGGAACTCGTAAAAACGCTTATATGGAGTATATTATTCAGCACGTGGCTTTCAATACTATTGTCTTATATATTTTCTAAAAAGGCTATCAAGCCCATTTCACGTATTATTAAAAGTGTTAAGGCAATAAATTCATCCAAATTGAACAGCAGGCTTGATGAAGGCAACAATAAAGATGAATTGGCTCAATTGACAAAAACGTTTAACGAAATGCTGGCTAATCTTGAAATTGCTTTTAAGAATCAGGAGGATTTTGTTTCTAACGCATCTCATGAATTGAGGACACCCCTTTCAGTTATGATACTCGAATCAGATTATTTATTAAGTCGCGAACATACTTCTGAAGAGTATAAACAATATATTTCAAGATTGGTAAATGACTTAAAAAAAGTTAATGTTCAGCTAAATAGCCTGCTCGAATTAGCACATATAAACAAAGATAATAATATTCAACTTTCTGTTGTTAGAGTTGATGAGATTATTTTTGAAGCTATACATCAGATAAAAATTAAATATCCGGCGCGAAAAATAATTTCTAAAATTCAATATCCTGAAAACGAAAGTTACTTATCTATTAATGGTAATCAGGGACTGCTTACAATAGCAATTAAAAATCTTGTTGATAATGCCTGTAAATTTTCGGATGATGATGTGATTGTAGAGTTGCTAATTGTTGGTGAATTCATAAAAGTTGTGATTTCGGATAAGGGAATCGGAATACCACAGAATGAAACAGAAAGTATTTTCAGTCTTTTTAAGCGTGCCTCCAATGTAAAGTTTAAAAGTGGCTTTGGTATTGGCCTTACATTAGTGTCAAAAATAATGGACCTACATAAAATTGAAACTAAAATTATAAGCAAAGAAAATGAAGGAACGCAATTTGAAATGATGTTTAGAAGACATGATTAGGGTTTATTGGCGACGAATTGCGACTGCGAATGAGGTTGATAATTATCCCATTTTATCAATTAACAAACTCCAAACTCTTGTCAGGGAAATGTATAGTCTATAGTGTATTTTCTGTAGGCACCAAAAACGCCCAAGCCGTTATTAAAGTTTGAATAGACGATGGTGGGCTCGGAGAAAGGGTCATCGCCAGCGTAGCCAGACAATGATTTGTGAAATTTATAGTAATGTTCATCGGTGGTCAGTAAAAACAATTTGAGGCCCAAAAGCTTTTCACTTCCCATGCCATCTTCATATTTGTATTTCCAGTAATTTAATTCACTTTGTATTTTCTGTCCGTCATTGTCTTTATCTGCCATAAACTCCTGATCGTTTTTAGAATACAGTGACATGTAGGACGTGTCGCCCACGCTGCCATTGCCATTGTCGTATAATGTAATGCTGTAGCCACCTATACGATAATAATTACCCAAACCCGAAAAATCAGTAAATTCAGTTTTAAGCTTGTATTCAGTTGCGTATTGATCACCCTCTATCGAATCGAAAGACAAAAACGTCAAAGATTTGTTTATTTGCAAAGGCACCTTGCAGGTAGCATCAACAGGGGTAAATCCTGGCGCACTAACACTTAAGCGATAGACAACATCCTCTTGAATAGGGAAAGAGGCTGCATTTAAAACATATTCACCCTCTTGGGTATTATAGGCAAGAGTTTTTTCGGTGTTTCCGGTAGCAATTTTAACTGTAGCAGTTGAAATGGGCGTATAATCATTATATGCTGATACTGACCATATAGGTACAGAGGCATATACAGACGCTTTTATCAAAGTATCCTCAGGGGAAATATAGCAATTTACAACCAGCTTTGCCTCCTGAACAGGAATGTCCACATTGTCAACAATTTTTTCGCAAGCAGTGAAGCCTATTGCAATTAATAAAACCAGAGGTATAGCACGATATTTTTTCATAGTTCAAGTATTAAAATTTAACATTGTACGACACTGAAGGAATGATAGGAAAAAGTGAAATTTGTTTTAACACACGCCTGCTTGTATAGTCTTCGTAGCCAATAAAGTAAAAATAAGGATTGCGCCTGTTGTACAGGTTGTAAAAGCTGATTTCCCATGTTCTTTCGTACTTGGGAAATTTTTTATGAAATTGCACACCCAGGTCCAATCTGTGATAAGGCGCCATTCTGAAACCATTTTTTTCGCCATATTCACTTATAGTCTGATAATACATACCACCTCCCCCACCAGGCAAATTATTGTTATCAGGAGTAAGCTGGTGAGGCATCGGAGAATACTCTGCAAGAGGCAGCGTGATGGCATTTCCGGTACCATAAACCCAGGTTGAGGATATGGTAATATCTTTAGTTATTTCATAAATGCCTACAAGGGCTATGTCGTGTCTTCTGTCGTATTTTGCATAAAATTTATTGCCAAGGTTTACATCGTCAAACTGAAGCTGTGTCCACGACAAAGTATAACCTATCCATCCCGACAATTTTCCCGTTTTACGCTGCAACAGAAACTCACCCCCATAAGACCATGCCTGTCCCTGAGTAATATTATCCTGCCAGTCTATCACATTATTATCAATCGAAAAATCTTCAATAAGCATAAAACTGGCCCCTTCTTTATAACCAACAGTATGATCAGATTTTTTATAATAGCCTTCTAATGAAAGGGTTAAATCATACTTAACAATATCCTTGGCAAAACCTCCGGCAATTTGCTGTGTGGTTTGGGGCGCAATTCTTTCGGTAGAAGGCACCCACAGGTCTGTGGGCAAACCAATACCGGTATTGCTCAACAAATGCACATATTGGTTCATTAAGGCATAAGAGAGTTTGAAGGCTGTATTTTCAGCAAAAAGGTAACTGCCCGAAAAACGAGGCTCGGGTTTGAGATACATTTTGTCTTTTATTAAAAAATGACTGGCTCTGAAGCCCACATTAAATTTAAATTTTTCTTTTATTTTAAGTTCATCCTCCAAATACAATCCCGACTCAAGCACATCTATGGCCTCAATTTCCGACTTAAAATTCATCAGATAGTCGTCTTTCATGGCTACTGCACTGGGTGTAAAATGATGATAAGTTGACATAAGCCCGCCCCTGACGACATTATTGGGGTTGGGATGATACTCCAAATCGTATTTCATAGCAAAATCTCTTATACCCGACATGTAGGACAAATCATACTTGGCATTTTGCTGCTCTTCTTTCAGAAAAATATTCAGATTATAATTGCTGAAAATTAAAGATGTGTTGGCAAAAACTTTATTATTGAACAAATGATTCCATCGGGCTGTTGTTGTAGCATTATCCCAATAAAGGCCACCACTTATCTTACTGAAGAAATCTTTATTTTTGAAATAAAATTTATCTTTCCCAAAATAACCACTCAGATAAAGTTTATTTTTTTCATTAACATCATAATTTAATTTGGCATTCAAATCATAAAAATAATATCCCCCTTTTGTGTCGGAAGGCATGAAAGGAGCAATCAGTGCATCAATATAGGTTCTTCTTCCTGACACCACAAATGAAGATTTGTCCTTAATAATAGGGCCTTCAAGTAATAACCTTGATGAGACAATGCCAATCCCTGCTTCGCCAGTATATTTCTGACGGTTACCATCTTTCAGGTTAATATCGAGAACTGACGAGAGCCTGCCCCCATAACGTGCAGGGAATCCTCCTTTAGTAAGTTGAATGCTTTTAACGGCATCGCCATTAAACAACGAAAAAAAACCAAATAAATGGTAAGCATTATATACTGTGGCATCGTCGAGGATGATAAGGTTCTGATCTGCCCCCCCTCCTCTTACATAAAGTCCGCTTGAACCTTCACTGCCTTTTTGTACGCCGGGCATCAGCTGAATCACTTTCAGCACATCCTTTTCGCCTAATAAAGCGGGTATAGATTTGACCTGCTTTACCGGTATTTCGACCACACTCATTTGTGACGACTCACTAATTTTTTCAAATTTATCGGCTGATATAACCACCTCATTGAGCTCTAATGCATAGTCCAGTTCAACATTTAACTTAATGTCTGCATTCAAATCCAGATTGAACGAACGCGCTTGAAAACCCACATAAGAAAAAACCAACTTATAGGAATCGGCAGGCAAAGTAAGTGAGTAAAAGCCATAGGCATTGGTAGTGGTGCCATTTTTCAATGCCGGCATGTAAATGTTAACACCAATCAGCGTTTCCTTACTTTCTTTTTCTTTGACAAACCCACTGATGGTATATTTTTTTGCCTGTGCTCCTGCATAGTCAGCACTGAGAATAAGCAATATGATGACACATATTTGATATATAGATTTCATAAAATTACATTAACTAAACAATTGAATTAAGAATAACAAAGTTAGCAAGAAAAATAACGATTAAATATTTTAAATAAAATTAACCCGTCAATTAATAAAAGCTTATAATTTTAAATAACTCTTTCAGCTTCATTCAAAAATTAATTAAGTTTGTAAAACAATTTTAGTTTTTAAACTTTACTTTGAACATGCCTAAAACAAAAAAGACAAAAGTTGCCATTAATAACAAGCACAAAGACAATGTTTTGGGTAAAAAAAGAAGCCCCAACAAAACCCTGTATTTATTAATTTTCACCCTTTTTATTATTACTTTTGCAGCCTTTGCCAACGCACTTGGCAATGAATTTCTGACATGGGACGACAAGGACTATATAACCGAAAATGATTTTATCAAAAATTTTTCTCCCGAAGGGATAAAAACCATGTTCAGTATTTTTGTTTCCTGTCACTACCATCCACTCACCTTAGTATCATTAGCATTAGATTATAATATATGGGGATATAACCCCGGAGGATTCATCTTTACAAATCTGCTGTTGCATGCCCTCAATACCATACTTGTATTTTTAATTTTTTACAAAACAACCAATAAATTTGAAATAGCTTTTATAACTGCTTTAATATTTTCCATACACCCCATGAGAAGCGAATCGGTGGTATGGATTTCGGAAAGAAAAGATGTTCTTTTTTCGTTTTTTTACTTTCTGTCGTTATACTTTTATATAAAGTATTTGAAGTCTGATCTCAAATGGAAATACTACATTTTTTCATTACTCATTTTTACAGCATCCCTTTTTTCAAAAGCCACTGCGGTATCGTTGCCATTTGTTTTGCTTTTGTTTGATTACAATTTAAACCGCAAAGAAATTAAAAGACTTGTTTTAGAAAAATTACCATTTTTTGTTTTGTCGTTGTTGTTTGGCATTATTGCCATCAAGGCTCAAAGTCTGGCACTGCCCAACAATCCTCCAATTATTGACAGAATTTTTCTCATTACTTATGCAATGACTTTTTATTTGTTTAAATTTTTCGCCCCATTTCTTCAGTCCGCCATTATCCCCTTCCCCGAAAGCGTGGGAGGCTTTTTACCCTTGAAATATTACATTTCTGTTTTGATTATACCTGTGGTTGCAATAATATTTTACAAGTTTAAAAATGTATGCAAGGATTTATTATTTGTATCGGGCTTTTTTATTTCTACACTTTTTCTATTACTGATAAAATTCCCTATAGGGCCTGCCTATCTGGCCGAAAGATATACATACCTACCTTATATAGGTCTTGGTTATTTTGTTGGACTGATGTATTACAAGTATATAACGGAGAAAAAAGAAGGCCATAATTTTAAAAATATTTTTTTTACCGCACTTGTTTTATACTGTCTCTTTTTCTTTATCAAAACCATCAACCGCAACACAGTTTGGAAAAACAGTTATTCAATATTTTCAGATGTGGTTGCCTCAAATCCGACCTATTCTTTTGCCCTCAGTAACAAAGGGAACGCTCTGGCTTTAGAAAATAAGCATGCGGAAGCCATTAAAGAATTCGATTTAGCCATAAAATACAAACCCGATTTTGCCGACGCCTATAACAACAGAGCTACTTCGCTTTTTGCTTTAAAAGATTACGAAGGCGTTTTAAGAGATTTGAACACCTCTATAGCACTCGACCCCGACAATGCTAAAATTATTAATATGTACAACAACCGTGGACTGGCTTATTACAAACTGGGACGCTACAAAGAAGCCATTTCAGATTTTAATATTGCCATCAGTCTCAAAAAAGATTATTTTGAAGCTTACAAAAACAGGATGCAGTCTTATTCAGCAATAAGGGATTTTGATAAAGCGCTTGAAGATTTAAATTATATAATCTCTGTAGAAAAAAACAATGCTGGTAATTTTAATCAGAAAGGCATTTTCTATGCAGAAAAAGGTGATACAGAAAATGCTATTGCGGCTTTTAGTGAAGCTGTACGCTTAGAGCCAGGTAATTCATCCTACTATGTCAACAGAGGCTTTGTCTATCTAAAAACAGATATAAACAAGGCCTGTAGCGACTTTTCTAAATCGGCAAGTTTAAATAATGATGCCGCTAAAGAAATATTTCAACAAACTTGCGTAAAGTAAAAAATGAAAAAGAACAAAGATAAATACAGTGATCTGAAAGAGCCTTTAGTAAAGGGAAAGCACGATTTTAAAAATGTCATTTATATGACTGTTGTAATTGCCATAACAGCCATTGTTTTCTCTAATACCATCAAGCACGACTTTACCAACTTGGACGACCAGAAATACATACACGACAATCCCTATATTAAAGATTTAAGCCTGACTGGAATAAAAAAAATATTTACTGAACCCTATTTCAGCAATTATCACCCACTTACTACGCTAACCTATGCCGTGGAGTATGCACTTTTTGGTTTAAGCCCGACTGTGTTTCATTTCAGCAATTATCTTTTGCACCTGCTCAATACTTTGCTGGTTTTTTTATTCATCCGCTTGCTTACAAACAGTTCTGAAATATCTTTTATCACAGCTCTGCTTTTTGCGCTGCATCCTATGCATGTGGAATCAGTAGCTTGGATTGCCGAGAGGAAGGATGTTTTATACACCTTTTTCTTTCTGGCTTCTCTTATTTATTTTGTGAAATTTGTCAAAAACAAATATAAAAGTCCAACATATATTGTTTTGGCTTTTGTTTTCTTTCTCTGTTCGCTCTTGTCAAAATCAGCGGCAGTAGTCCTCCCTCCTGTTGTTTTGTTGTGTTTATATTTTACCCAAAAAAAAATAGAGGTGAAAGATGTCATCATCAGCCTGCCATTTTTTACATTCGCGGTCCTTTTCGGTATTATAGCCTTAAAGACACAGGAAAATGCCATAGTTGACCTGAGTAAACACTTCTCATCCCTCAACAGAATCTTCATTGTATTTTATGCAGTTTACTTTTACATCATACGTTTTATTTACCCGTACAATCTGTCGGCTTTACATTCCTACACTACGCTTGACTCCACTCAACTGCCCTTCGAATTTTATATCACACCCATTGTTTTGGCCCTCATTATTGTATTAATATTTTTATCTAAAAAACAATGGCGTCATTATTTGATATTTGGATTGCTTTTCTATCTGGTCAATATTTTATTGGTTATTCAAATCATACCTTTGGGTGAAGCTTATGTGTCGGAGCGTTATGCTTATGTGCCCTACATCGGACTATCAGTAATTGCAGCTTATGCTTTTGTCAAGCTGCGCGAAAGATACAAAGCAGCTACAATAGGCGCCGGACTTATCTTTATGGGTTTTCTGACAATATCGACCTGGCAGCAAAACAAGGTATGGGCAAACAGTATTACTTTATGGACCAAAGTTATAGAAGTAAACCCCAATATTGCCACAGCCTACAACAACAGAGGCATTGCCAAAAGCAAAATAAAATATTATAATGGGGCATTAAATGATTACAACAAATCGCTGGAATTAGCGCCTGGTAATGCCACAACTTTTTATAACAGAGGGGAAGTCCAATCAAAGTTAGGCAAATACAAAGAAGCCATTTCGGATTACAATAGAGCCATCAGAATAAATCCATCGGAAGAAAAATTTTATTATAACCGAGGCAATGCCAAAGGAGATATAGGAGATCATGAGGGCGCTATAGAAGATTACAGCAGGGCATTGGAAATGAATCCAAATTATGTGGAAGCTGTCAATAACAGAGGCATTGCAAAATCAAATATGGGAGATTATATAGGAGCCATTAAGGATTACGATATTGCATTGGCGTTAAATGCCAATAATGCGGAGGCTTATAACAACAGAGGTGTGGCATACGCCATGACAAGTCAGTTTGAATCAGCTATAAAAGACTATAAGCGGGCTATAGCCATTAATTCTGAGTATTCCGATGCCTATTTTAATATGGGTGTGGTGTGTATAGGATTGCAAAACAATAAAGAAGGGTGCATTAACTTTGAAAAAGCCCTTCAAAATGGTAACTCCAGAGCAGGAGATATGCTTAATGCTTATTGCAAATAATTTTCTATGAAAAATAAAAAGTCTGATAAAAAAATCCCTTTAAAGGTGCAAAAGCCACCAAAAGCAGCCTCAGGGAATCATTATATATATATAATTATACTTATAGCCATCACGGCCATTTTGTTCTCTAATGCACTGGGCCATCATTTCACCAACTGGGACGATGACGACTATATAACAAAAAACCCTTATATACTAGACCTGACTTTAAGAGGCATACAGAATATTTTTACTGTTTTTGTTTCTTCTCACTACCATCCTCTTACCTTGCTCTCACTGGCATTAGATTACTATCTGTGGGGAATGAATGCATCGGGGTTTATTTTTACCAACATCGTTTTTCACATATTCAATGTGATGCTTGTTTTTCTGATTTTCAAAATTGTGATTAAAAGAGCAGAACTGGCTTTCATAGTGGCTTTACTCTTTGCCATACATCCCATGAAAGTAGAATCTGTAGTTTGGGTGGCCGAACGCAAAGATGTTTTATTTTCATTTTTCTACCTTATGGCTGTGTTTTTTTATGTAAAATACATCACTTCCGGCTTCTTAAAAAAATATTATGTCTTTACTTTAATTTTGGCGTTGCTTTCACTTTTATCGAAAGCGACAGCAGCCTCACTGCCACTGATACTTTTAGTGTTTGATTATTATTACAAGAGAAAAAATCTGAAAATTGTTTTCATTGAAAAGCTCCCCTTTTTTATATTTTCTCTTGTTTTCGGCATTTTGGCTATTATAGCACAAAGCAGCGATCAAGGCAACAATCCGCCATTTTTCGACAGGATTTTTCTTTTCACTTATGCCATTAGTTTTTACATTATCAAGTTTTTCGCCCCACTTTATCAGTCGCCACTTATCGAATTTCCCGAAAAAGCAGGCGCATTACTCCCTCTGAAGTATTATGTGTCGTTTTTAATTATACCGCTTGTGGTTTTTGTTATTTATAAACTTAAAACTGTAAGAAAAGAATTAATTTTTGCTTTTTCATTTTTCTTACTGAGCATGTTGCTTATTCTTATTAAATTTCCTATCGGACCTGCATATCTTACAGAGCGTTACACCTATCTGCCCTATATAGGATTGGCTTTTGCTATTGCTGTTATTTACACCACTTATTTCGAAAAACGTTATAAAAAAGCAGCACTGGCAGTATTGATAATATGGTTTGTTTTTCTGGGTATTAAAACGCATTTTCAAAACCAAATATGGGATAGCAGCATCACGCTTTGGACTTATGTATTGGAAAGAAACCCGCTCACCCCAATTGCATACAATAACAGAGGTGATGCTAAATATGAGCTGAAAGATTACCAAAGTGCTATTGATGATTATAACAAAGCCATTGAAATTAAAAAACAAGCACCAGGTGTGTACAGCAACAGAGGCAATTCTAAAAAAGAATTAGGCGATTTCAAGGGTGCTATAGCCGATTATGATGTGGCCATAAGTATGAATCCCAAATATACAGAAGCCTATTTCAACAGGGCATTGGTTAAAACTATTTCGGGCGATGCGTCAGGTGCCATCTCCGATTTTGATAAAACAATAGAACTGAAACCCGATTTTGCAGCCCCTTATTACAACAGGGCCAATTTAAAATTTACACTTAATGATTTGGATGGTGCATTGAAAGACTACAACAAATCCATTGAATTAAATCCAAATGAGGTGGGAGCTTATAATAACCGCGGGGCCTTGTATTACAAATTAAAAGATTTTGACAAAGCCATCAACAGTTTTAATACGGCTACTAAAATAAGCCCTAATTCAAGCGATGCCTACAACAACAGAGCTGTTCTTGAAAATGAGTTAGGCAATAAAATAAGTGCATGTGCCGACTGGCAAAAAGCCATTCAACTTAATCACCCCAGCGCTCAAGGCTTATACGACAAGAACTGTAAATGATTTTTTTAATGAGCATGCTAAAAGCAAATAACCCATGAAACAACAAAAAGCAAAAAAGCAAAAACCAGCTCAAAAACAAGCCCCAAAGAGCAGTTTGAATAAAAACACATTTTATATTTCAATATTAATGCTTGTAACAGCCATTGTCTTTTTCAATACTTTGCAAAACGATTTTACCAACTGGGACGACGACATCTATTTATTTTCAAACAACTACATCAAAGAGCTGAGCAGTACAGGCATTTATAATATTTTCAGCGAATCGTATTTTGGCAATTATCATCCATTAACGACCCTCACTTATGCCGTTGAATATAAATTATTTGGTTTTAATGCAAGTTATTTTCATTTTACAAACTACCTTTTGCATTTGATTAATACTCTTTTGGTTTTTCTCCTGTTCCGTCAGTTTACAAAACGCATGGATATTCCCTTCATTACTGCCTTGCTTTTTGCATTACATCCCATGCATGTAGAATCGGTGGCATGGATCTCCGAAAGAAAAGATGTCCTCTACTCATTTTTTTATTTGGCCTCACTCATTTTTATGGTCAGATATATAAAAGCCGGTTTTAAAAACTTCGGTTTTTACATCCTTGCCTTTGTTCTTTTTTTGTTTTCGCTGATGTCTAAATCGGCCGCTGTGGTCCTGCCTGTCTCATTTCTTATAAGTATTTATTTTCTTACTAAAAAAATCACTGTGAAAGACATTTTACTTTGCTTGCCTTTCTTTGTTCTTTCTGTCGTTTTTGGCATTGTTGCATTGCAGACACAGAATGTTGCGACCAATGATGCCACTATCATTTATACAGGGCTCAACAGGGTGCTGATCGTTTTTTATGCTGTTGGCTTCTATATTATCCGTTTTATTTTCCCCTACAATTTCAGTGCTTTTCATTCTTTGCCTAATGCAACCAACAACCTGTTGCCTTCTGAGTTTTACGCAGCCCCTCTCATTTTAATTATTGTTATTGCTTTGGTATTTATTTCAAAAAAAGAATTCCGACAGGTAATGATTTTTGGTTTGTTATTTTTTATGGTCAATATGGCGCTTGTCATTCAGATTATTCCTCTGGGACAAGCTATTGTTTCTGAGCGTTACACTTATATTCCTTACATCGGATTGTCTTTTATTGCTGCATTTGGATTCATTCACTTAAAAGAATCAAAAAACAGCACACTTGTTACTGTTGCAGGGCTTTTGTTTATGGGTTTTCTTACTGTATCTACTTTTTTGCAAAACAAGGTATGGGCCAACAGTATCACTTTATGGTCGAAAGCCATTGAAGTAAATCCTCAAAATTCTGTGGCCTATAACCACAGAGGCAATGCTTTAGCAAAAAACACAAATTATATTAAAGCCATAGAAGACTACGACAAAGCTATTGAGTTCGATAAAAAAACTGCTGACCCTTTCAATAACAGAGGCCTGGCAAAAGCCTATCTGGGTCAGCACAAAGAAGCCATTTCAGATTATAATGAAGCCATAAAAATTAAACCCGGGTATGCCGAAGCCTATTTCAACAGAGGCAACTCAAAAGGCAATACGGGAGATTTACAAGGAGCATTAGGCGACCTCAACAAAGCTATAGCAATCAATGCAACATATTTGGATGCCTATATCAACAGAGGCAACATAAAAGGCCGTTTGGAAGACACCAAAGGGGCCCTGGAAGATTTCAACAAAGCCACAGAAATTAACCCCAATTATCCTATAGCTTTTTACAGCAGGGGTCTGGCAAACAGCACATTAAAAAATTATAATGAAGCCTTAAAAGATTATAACAAAGCCATTAAATTAGATGCTAAATTTGCATTGGCTTATCTCAACAGGGGCAATGCTTACTTTTTTCTGAACAGAATAAATGACGCCTGCCTCGATTGGAAAACCGCGTCTTCTCTGGGTGAAAAAAGAGGCCAGTTAAATGTTGATCAGTATTGCAAATAAAAAATATGTTTATGAAAACCGTTCAAAAAAAACATATTAGCAAAACTAAAAGAGCCGTCAAGAATAGAAACACTTTTCTTTCTGCAAGCAACAACAACTATTATATTATTTTTATTCTAATACTGACAGCTATTGTCTTTTCAAACACCATCAACAATGGCTTTACAAACTGGGATGACGACAAATACCTCTTTGAAAACCCATACATAAAGAATTTAAGTTTTGACGGCATTAAAGCTGTTTTTAATAATTCTTATTTCTTTAATTATCACCCCATTACCACCTTATCTTACGCTGTTGAGAACAGCTTCTTCGGATGGCAACCCAAAGTCTATCATTTCACCAATTATATTTTACATCTGCTCAACACGCTTCTGGTGTTTGTTTTCATAAAACAACTTTTCAAACGCACTGAAATACCTGTGATAGCTGCTTTGCTTTTCGCTCTGCATCCTATGCATGTAGAGTCGGTAGCCTGGATTGCTGAAAGAAAGGATGTTTTATACACTTTTTTCTTTCTGGCTTCACTTATTTATTATGTGAAATTTGTCAAAACTGCAAATAAAAATCTGATATTCATTTTCATTTCATTTTTACTTTTTCTCTTTTCTTTAATGTCGAAATCGGCAGCAGTGACATGGCCTGTCATCATGTTGTTATGTGCATATTTTATCAATAAAAAAATATCTTTAAAAGACATTATTATCAGCCTTCCGTTTTTTATTATATCCTTCATTTTTGGCATCATTGCCCTCAATACCCAGGAGCACGCCATGGGAGATTTAAGCACAATATATGCAAACATCAACAGGGTATTGATTGTGACCTACCCCATTTATTTTTACATCATTCGTTTTATTGCGCCCTACAATTTCAGCACTTTACATATTTTCCCCAAACCCGACGGGAACATGCTCCCAATGGAGTACTACATAGCGCCATTTGTTATAATCATAATAATAGTTCTTGTTTTTCTGACAAAAAAGGAATTAAGGCATGTTTTAATTTTTGGATTGTTATTTTTTATTATTAACAGCGTATTGATAATACAGGTTGTTGCTGTAGGTCAAGCCATCGTGGCTGAACGTTATACTTATGTGCCCTATATCGGCTTTTCTGTAATAGCTGCCCATATTTATATTCATTTAAAAGACCGCTATGGCAATAAAATTATAATGTCTGTCAGCATGTTATATCTGGTATTTTTAATTGTTTCAACATGGCAACAGAATAAGGTCTGGAAGGACAGTTTAAGCATGTGGAACCAGGCCATAAAAGCAAATCCTCTCAACGATTTTGCCTATTGTTTCAGAGGCAATGAAAAAGCTAACAGGGGCGATAAGAAAGGAGCTATTGAGGACTATGACAAATCCATAGAAATAAATCCCAGATACGCCGTCACATACAACAACAGGGCTAATAATCGTACCGATTACAGCAAAGCCATTGAAGATTACAACAAAGCTATTGAATTGCTTCCTACCTATGCCGAAGCCTATTACAACAGAGGCAATGCCACATTCAATCTGGGCAAATATGCCGAAGCCATTGCCGATTACAATAAAGCCCTCGATCTGAATTTTAATAATGCTGTCATTTTTCACAACAGAGGCGCTGCCAGGAACCAATTGGGCGATTATAAAAATGCCATTACCGATTTCAACAAAGCCATCGCTATTGACCCAAAATATATTGATGCCTTCAAAAACAGAGGTGCCGCAGAATACAATCTGAAAGATTTAACAAATGCCTGTTTGGACTGGAAAAAAGCGAAAGAAATGGGAGGCAATGCCGATGATTTTTTAAAATTATGCAAATAATACTTTATAAATATGGCTATCAAAGAACATAAAAAACAAAAAAACAAAACCCTTAAACAGCCTGCCAATAAGGCTGTTCCTAACAATAATATTTATATTATCATAATTCTGGCACTTACGGCCATTGTCTTTTCAAACGCTATAACCAATGGTTTTACAAACTGGGACGACAATACCTATCTGCAAGAAAATGACTATATCAAAGACCTGAGCATGAGCGGCATCAGCAACATGTTCAGCCATTCATATTTTGGCAATTATCATCCTTTAACGATGCTAACATACAGTATAGAATATGCGTTTTTTGGTTTCTCAGCATCTGTTTTTCATTTCAACAATATTGTATTGCATCTTATCAATACATTATTGGTTTTTCTGTTTATCAAACAATTGTCAAAACGCATCGAAATTCCTGTCATTACATCATTTATTTTTGCCGTGCACCCTATGCATGTCGAATCGGTAGCCTGGGTGGCCGAACGCAAAGATGTTTTATACACTATGTTTTTCTTGTTTTCGCTGATATTTTACGTGAAATTTTTAAAAAACACCACCTCTATAAAATACCTCATTTTTGCATTTGTATTTTTTGTCTGCTCGCTGATGTCGAAGTCTGCTGCTGTCGTCACACCTCTTATTATGCTGCTGACACTCTATTATATCAGAAGAAAAATCAATATCAAAGAGGCCCTTTACACCCTGCCCTTCTTTATCATGTCCTTAGTTTTTGGCATTATTGCTATAAACACACAGGTAGAAGCTCTGGGAAATCTCAACGCCTTGTATCCCGGCATCAACAGGGTGCTTATTGTTATTTATGCCATTTACTTTTATATTGTGCGATTCATTTTACCCTTTAACCTGTCTGCACTGCATGGATTCCCTGTTTTGAAAGATGGGCTTCTACCTGTGGAATATTATATGGCACCTTTTGTCATATTACTTATAGCAGCATTATATTATTTTTCGAAAAAAGAATTCCGCCAGCATCTTTTATTCGGCTTGTTATTTTACATCATTTCTTTAGTCCTTGTTATCCAGATATTACCTGTAGGTCAGGCCGTTGTCGCTGAAAGGTACGCTTACGTCCCCTACATAGGTCTTTCGTTAATATTTGCTTATGGTTATGTGTTTCTTCAGAAATACGTTTCAAAAAATCTGCTTTTATCAATAGCAGCCATATTTGCCCTGTTTTTAATGGTCACCACCTGGCAACAAAATAAGGCATGGGAAAACAGCGAAGTGTTATGGACAAAAGTGCTTTCGGTGTACCCCGACAATCAGATTGCATTTAATAACAGAGGGCTTTACAGAACAGACAAGGAAATGTACAAAGAAGCATTTGATGATTTCAACAGGCTTGTAGAAATAAACCCCGATTATAAAGATGTGTTTAATAACAGAGCTACAGCTTGTTTCAAAATAAAAGATTATGCATGTGTGGTTAAAGACCTTACTGAGGCCATTGCACGAAACCCGAAATCAAGTAAACTTTACAACAACAGAGGCCTTGCCAAGAGCTACCTCAAGGATATGCAGGGTGCTATTGCCGACTATACCAAAGCCATTGAGATGGATTCATTGTATTTTGATGCTTACAACAACAGAATAAATGCTAAAAATGCCATCAATGATTTTCAGGGGGCATTGAATGATTTGGGCTTTCTGATAAAAAACAATCCCAACAATGCCGGCTATTTTAACACACGAGGAATTCTTTATGGCAGCATGAAAAATTTCAATGAAGCTTTAAACGATTTCAATCAGGCTATTGCTATTGATGCTAAGATGGCCGAAGCATACACCAACAAAGGCATTACATTACTGAATATGGGAAATACCGCTGAAGCTTGTGCCAACTGGCAAACAGCGCTGAATTTGGGCAACAAAAACGCCAACAACTGGATTGGACAATATTGCAATAAAAAGTAAATGACCCCACTTTCCTTAATTCTGACATTTAGTGCGATTCATAAAAGTTGAACAGATGGCGTTTAACATTTATGGATGCGAAGTAAATGTGGGCAGGCGTGGGCAGGCAGGGCAAAACAGCGGGCAAGTGTTGGTGTGAATACCGGAATGCATTACAATGCGGTAAGGACGTTTACGTTTCAATAAAAATTAAATAAATTATTGCCTGTGTGTTGGAGATTTTTATTGACTACCTTACCAGCATTGTTTGCATTTCGGTAGAGCGGGAGGAAGCAGTTCCGTTGAGCTTCGTCGAAACGTTTTTTTGCTATGATTTTTGTTTCTTTTCATCTACGGGAAAAGAAAGAAGAAAAAATATATAAAAATATTGTTTGAGTCACCCATTTAACTGATGAATTATTTATAAATACAACATATTCAATGTGTTATAAATTTATGATTTTTAAAGTATCGAAGTCAGGCGCTGTTATTGCGGGTTTACTTCAATTTTAGGAATGGCACTGATCAATTTTTGCGTATAGGTATGCTGCGGATGGGCATACAAGGCATCAGCCTCATTGGATTCTACAATTTCTCCTTCTTTCATTATTATTATCCTGTCGGCCAGATATTTAACCACAGACAGGTCGTGAGAAATAAAAATATAGGTCAGCCCGAATTCATGCTTGAGCTCATTGAGCAGGTTGAGCACTTGTGCCTGAACAGACACATCCAAAGCAGAAACAGACTCATCGCACACTATAAACTTAGGATTTAAAACCAGTGTACGGGCTATGACAACCCGCTGCCTTTGCCCACCCGACAACTCATGTGGGTATCTATCAAAATGCTTAGGGTCCAAACCAACTCTTTCGAGCAATTCAACTGCCCTTTGTTTTTGCATCTTATAGTCAGGTAAAATATGATGTACCACCATGGGTTCCAATATGGCTTGTCCTATTGTCATGCGCGGATTAAGCGAAGAATAAGGATCCTGAAAAACAATTTGCAGCTCCGGTCGTAAAGCACGTAAGGCATTTTTAGAAATTTTGGTTATATCCCTGTTCTGGTAAAATATTTCGCCAGAAGTGGGTTCTATCAGCCTCAGCAATGTCCTTCCAAGCGTTGTTTTACCACAACCCGACTCCCCTACCAATCCTAATGTTTCGCCTTTGTAAACCTCAAAATTGATGTTTTTTAACACCTTAAAAACTTGGGGTTTAAAAGAAAAAACAGCTGTACTAACAATAAATGATTTGTTCAGATTTTGCACCTTGATGAGTGGTTCCTGATGATAGAGCAAGTGATGGTTTTTACTTCTTTCTTCCTGACTTACTTCTACACTCAACACATTTTTTAAAACCTCACTTTCTGCTTCATTATTTAAAAAATCGCTGACTGTAGGCAGTTGTTTTAATCTTTTTCGCATATCGGGTCTGCAAGCCAATAATCCATGTGTATAGGGATGAATGGGGGCGCTGAAAATGCGGCTTACAGTATTTTCTTCTACACAACGGCCTTTATACATCACCACTACTTTGTCGGCTATATCTGCTACTACACCCAGGTCGTGGGTAATAAAAATAACTGCAACCTGATATTTATCTCTGATATTTTTAAGAAGTTGCAAAATCGTCTTCTGAACGGTCACATCCAATGCTGTGGTGGGTTCATCGGCTATTATTACAGAAGGGTTGTTGGCAATAGCCATGGCAATCATTACTCTTTGTTTCTGTCCTCCTGATATCTGATGGGGGTACGATTTAAAAATCTCTTCGGGTCGGGGCAGCAAAACTTCTTCAAACAATGAAATAACCTTTTTCTTTGCTTCAGCAACACTTATTTTCTGATGTTCCCTGATCACTTCTGCCACTTGTTCGCCGCACCTGTAAACCGGATTCAGAGATGTCATCGGCTCCTGAAATATCATGCTTATACGATGTCCTCTCAGTTGCCGCATCTGTTTTTCACCCATTTTATTGATGTCAACAGCCTGCCCATCATCGCCATAAAAAAGAATTTTTCCCGATGTTATCTTAGCGGGCGGGCATTGCAATAATTTCATCAGTGCCAGTGCCGTCACCGACTTACCGGAGCCCGATTCTCCCACTATGCCAGTAATTTCACCTTTGTAAAGCCTTAAATTCAGGTTTTCTACTGCAACGTTTTCTCCCTTATCGGTTTTAAATGCAATTGATAAATTATTAACCTCAATAACTACAGGTGTTTCCAATTGTTTTGTTTTCTAATAATATAAATATATCAGTGCTTCACCATTGAGAATACACCCCCTTTAATTATTTACCTTTCTTTTTCTTGGGTGGATCCTGCCATTTCACATCATAATATCCGGGTTTATCCTGAACCGATCTTTTGTAAAAATCGTTGCTGTAAGCTGCCCCATGAGGTGATCTGCCATTATCTTTCATGTCGTTGATGTATCGGTCGTTGTATCTGGCAAAAACATACTTACCCAGCTCCTGCCAGCGTTCTACTGTCTTTTCAGCAGTACTTACCGAATAATTTGTGAGAAATTTCTGCATCAGCACCTTATCAGTCCTGCCTATGTCCAAAGCTGTCTTTTCGATATAAGGTGTCATAGCCAGTGCATCTCCTTCGAGCTCTGTCTGTACTTTTTTAATATCTTCAATAATGATTGAATACATGCCATAGGCATAATTAGCCACCAGGTTAAAAACCCAAAAAGGAGAATTCCAGTCAAACTGTGTGATGCTTCCGATTGTAAAAGCCTTAGGAACATCAGTCATGCCCATATAAAAAGGAATATAGCATGAGGAATAGGCTTCATCAACACCATACCAGAACAAGCCTCCAACTTCATCGGGCAACCACGAGCGCGACTGAGCCACAAAAGAAAAAGCCGATTGTTGAGACGAAATAGGTCTTTCCCAGCCGTACTTGTTGATGGTATCTCCATCAACCTGAAAAAACAAAGGTTTCCATCTGTAAGGACAACCATAAGGACCGGCAGCAAAGCCTTTGGTCATATCGTAAGCTGTGCCTTCAAAATGGTCTCTCATCATGGCCATCATATCTTTTGGTGTCAGTTTTTTATCGGGTTTTACAAATAAGGGATAAGGCTCTGCACCTCTCACAGCACGCCAGTAATCTTCCGAAAATGTTTGTGAAGGGGCTATCCTTCTGAAAAAACTCCATACACGCCCTTCACAGAGCAACAATGAAGTTGGGTCGGGAGGGCAATAAGCATCTGTAAAACTAAAATCTTCATCCTTACCGTTGGCATTGAAAAAGCCTTTTTCCTTGGCAAAGCTCACCACATCATTAGCCCACATCCAGTTTTCCTTATCGTTAAAATTAATTTTTCGTATCCGTGCCTGATTGGCATGCGCGCACACAAAACCTTCCGGAACACGCGCTGCTGCTGCCCATACCATGCCTTTATTGCCCTTGCCTTTACCTATAATTTCAAAAATCCATACTTCATTCTTATCAGCTACTGACATGGATTCTCCTGTGCTTGCATAACCATATTCACTAACTAACTGAGCCATAATTGTGATGGCTTCTCTTGCCGTTTTGGCTCTTTGTAAAGCAATATACATCAGACTGCCGTAATCGAGTATACCATTGGCGTCGCCCAGTTCCTTCCGTCCGGTAAAAGTGGTTTCTCCAATAGAAACCTGAAATTCGTTCATATTGCCAATCACCTTGTAAGTGTGTGCCACTTGTTTAATTTTACCTAAAAACAAGCCTGTATCCCATTCATATATAGCTATTGAGTCTCCTGCTGCCCAGTCGCGGGCCGGCGCAAAATAAAAAGGCTCCATAAAACCTCCTGCATCTGCCGAATAGGTTATCATCACAGAACCATCAGCCGAAGCCCCTTTTGAAACTAAAAAATTCGTACACGATTGTACATTTTTGCTCAGTCCAAGCATTAAAACCAAGCCGATTGCCATTAATAAATTCAGTTTTTTCATTTTTATTCTATTTTTGTTTGAATGACAAATATATACATATTATTTAATTGTTTACGAAAAATAAAAATTCAAAAATTCAGTCTCTTCATAAATTATTTTAAACTATATTTACAGCACTTTAGTCACTTTAGTGCACTTTAGTGCACTTTAGATCACTTTAGCGCACTTTAGATCACTTTAGCGCACTTTAGATCACTTTAGCGCACTTTAGATCACTTTAGCGCACTTAAAACTTACACTTATGATAATAATAGGCATCACAGGAACTATAGGCGCAGGCAAAGGAACCATAGTCGAATACCTGATTAATAAAATGAATTTCGTGCATTATTCTGTAAGGGGATATCTTATCAAAGAAATTAAAAAACGCAACATGGATGTAAACAGAGACTCCATGGTGCTTGTAGCCAACGATCTCCGCAAAAAACACAACCCTGCTTATATAATAGAAAATCTTTACATCGAAGCCCTACAAAATGGTCAGAATGCCATTATTGAAAGCATTCGCACACCCGGCGAAATTGAATTGCTTCGTACCAAAACCAACTTTTACCTTCTGGCTATTGATGCTGACCCGATTTTAAGATACAACAGAATTTTTCAGAGACAGTCCGAAACCGATAACATTTCTTTTGAAACCTTTACTGATAACGAAATAAGAGAAATGAACAGCAATGACCCTACAAAACAGAACCTTTCTGTTTGTATCCAAAAGGCCGACTTCATCCTCTATAACAACAGCACGCTTGAAGCACTTTACAAACAAATCGACGATGTCTTCAACAAGATTATTGTCTAAGCGTTTTAAAAAAATTTCATGCTTATAAAAGATTTTTTTTAATTATTAAACAAATTATATATTTTTACAATTTGTTTTTAATATGTCATTAATTAAAATATTTTTCTGATGAATAGAAAATTTACTGTTTTAGTTCTGGCTCTTTTAACCATTAGTTTTGTTAATGTTAAAGCCCAGCAAGGTGTTTCCATCAACAATACAGGTTTGCCTGCAAACAACTCGGCCATGCTCGATGTAAGCAGCACCGACAAAGGCGTGCTGATACCCAGAGTAACTACTGTTCAGCGCAATGCCATAATCGCTCCGGCTGCAGGTCTTATAGTCTATGATGCTGATTTTTCACAATTCTGGTATTTTAACGGTACAATCTGGTCGCCAATCACAGGCATTTCGGGTGTTACAGGACCTACAGGTGCCACAGGAATTGCAGGGGCTACAGGACCGGCAGGAGCCACAGGACCGGCAGGTGCCACAGGAGCCACAGGAGCCACAGGCATTGCCGGAGCTACAGGAGTTACAGGAGCTACAGGAGCGAATGGAGTTACAGGAGCAACCGGCCTAAATGGTGTTACAGGCCCTACCGGCCCCATAGGTATTACAGGCCCCACTGGTACTGCAGGTGTTACAGGAGCTACAGGCCCCATAGGCCCTACAGGTGCTGCAGGCGCTACAGGTACCGCAGGTGCCACAGGCCCAATTGGCCCAACCGGAGCTAATGGCGCTAATGGCGCTACAGGCGCTGCCGGACCTACCGGCGCTACAGGCGCTACAGGTCCTTTGGTTGCAGGTGCTAACGGACAAACTCTCAGGCACGATGGCACATCGTGGGTGGCCAACAGCCTTTTGTTTAACACAGGCACCAATATCGGAATAAATAATGTTTCTCCTGTTTCCAAACTAGATGTAAATGGCTCAGGAACAACTAATGCAATTTATGGACAGTACACAACAAATATCTATGGCTATGCAGGATACAATCACAGTGGTATATTAGGTGTAAGCAACAGCACAAGTGGGGCAGGTGTATTTGGCAATGGCGGCACTTTTACTGATGGTGTTTACGGAATGACAAGCTCTGCCAGTCCTTATTCGGGTGTGTCAGGTATCAATGCCAATGCAAACGGCGACGGGGTTTTTGGCTATAACATAGCGACCAATGGCGCAGGCTCAGGATCGGGAATGACGGCACAGTCGGCACAGTCGGGCGGTGGCGCATTGTTCGGCTGGAACCTCAACACTTCGGGCACGGCTGTAGCTGGGGCGGGTAATAATGTCTCCCTTACTTACCTTACAGCAGGCAGTGGTGGCGCCTTTGCAGGCAGTACCTTTGCTATAGGCGGCTGGGCTACAAATGCTGCCGACGGTATTGGCATCAGCGCCTCGGGCAACAACCTGGGTTTAACAAGTTACACTGGCGGTGCAGGTGGTGTTCTTAAAGGAAACACTGTTGGCCTTTACGGCATCGGTGCTACGGCTACCAATGGCACAGGTATCATCGGGCTTGGCAATAATGTAACAGGTTCTGTTCTTACAAACGGCAGTGGCGGCGCTTTCTCCGGCTTAACAATTGGTGTTTACGGTCATGCTACTCAAGCCGCCAACAACACATGGGGTGGCTATTTCGACAATGTAAGCGGAGACTATACCTATATTGGTGGTCGTGATGCATCCGGAATTGCAAAAAAAGTAGTTGGAAATGGCAGTGTTAGCACAATAGTTAATACTCTCGATAATAAAAAGGTTTTAATGACTTGCCCCGAAACACCGGAAATTTTATTTCAGGATTATGGTGTAGGTCAGATGAAAAATGGCAAAGCCCATATCACTTTAGATCCTACCTTCTCTAACAATATTCATGTAGATGAAAAATATCCCATTAAAGTTTTTGTTCAGCTCGAAGGCCAGTGCAATGGTGTGTATGTGACCAACAAAACCAAAGACGGCTTTGATGTAATTGAACTTAATAACGGCACATCAAACACTGCATTTAGCTGGTCTGTGACTGCTAACCGCAAAAATGAATTGGATGCTTCCGGCAATATCATTTCCAGAAATCTTGAAGGTCGTTTTGCACCGGCACCGTTAAAGCTTTCAAAAGAAATGAAGGTAGGCAAAGAAGAGGAAAGCAGAAAAGCCACTCCCGCTAAAGCAACATTAAAAACCCGATAAGTTTTTTTTTAATCTCTATTAACAAGCACATTTTTGTTATATATAATATAATTTTAACACCACATTAATATTAAGTGTTGTTAATTTTTATTATTTTTGTCAAGTTTAATAAAAAAATCCAAAAAATGAAAATTAATAAATTATCTCTTTTATTTTTACTTTTACCATTATTTATCAATGCTCAGGAACAAGACAAGAGCAACTTCGGCATTAAATTTACCGGATTTGTGAAAAACGACATCAGTTACGATACCCGTCAGACAGTTGATGTGCGAGAAGGACATTTTCTGCTTTATCCTCAAAACATTAAAGAAGACAAAAACAAAGAAGATATTTATGCTTCACCCAATTTCAATATGCTGGCCATACAATCGCGTCTGTCAGGCAACATCACCGGCCCCGATGCTTTTGGAGCTAAAACTTCAGGCCTTATTGAAGCCGACTTTTTTGGCAACCTTGATGCCGATATAAATGGGTTCAGACTGCGTCATGCCTTTTTAAAACTCAACTGGAACGATAAAACAGAACTCCTTGCCGGACAGTTTTGGAATCCTTTATTTATTGTCCAGGCTTATCCTGAAGTTCTTTCATTCAATACAGGAGCTCCTTTTGAACCATTCTCAAGAAATCCCCAGTTAAGACTTACCCATAAAATTAATAAATTCAGCATTCAGGCCACTGCTTACACTCAAAGAGACAATGTAAGTACAGGTCCCAAGGGAGGCAGTTCAATCTATATGAGAAATTCAGGTCTTCCAGGGGCCAATTTGCTGCTTTCATATTCTTGCGGAAAGAACAACTTATTTGGTATAGGCGGCGACTACAAAACTGTAGTACCCGAACTCGAAACTGCTAAAAGCTACAAAACAACCGAAGCACTTGGAAGCCTCTCAGCAACAGCATTTTCTAAAGTAAAAATCAAAAATACTACTTGGAAAGTACAGGCTGTTTTAGCGCAAAATGCTTATGACTTAACCATGATAGGTGGCTATGCCATTAAAAACACCAACTATGATACGCTTACAGGTTTGAAAGAATTTACCAATTTCACCACTGGCTCTGCATGGACAGAAGTTTACACTGTTTTTGGAAAATATACTGCCGGCCTATTTGGAGGTTATACACTGAACCTGGGAACCGATTATAACATTTTGCCCTCTTCTACAGTTTATGCCCGCGGTAATAATATAAAATATATTTACAGGGTTTCGCCACGGTTTATGTTCACTCAGGAAAAAACAACCATCGGACTGGAAGTGGAATACACCACTGCTGCTTATGGCAAAACTATCAATTCTCTCGGCGAAGTATCCGACCTTAAAGAAGTTACCAACATAAGAGGCCTGCTTTCTTTTATTTATAAATTCTAAGCAACCTAAACATTAGGCAACACACCGAGCGAAGCAAGGTGCAAAATTTTGTCAAATAATTCAAAGAATCAAAGTACTCTTTACTGCGAGCCTGCGAGCCTCTGTATTACTCTGTGTGTACTCCGTGTTACTCTGTGTCACTTCCCCTTACCACCGGAGCTCTTCAACTCTAAGTATTCAAAACTCCAAACTTCCTTTTACTGTTAGGTCTACTATTATATAGAACGCTGATGACGCTGATTTGTATGATGATCGCTGTTAAAAAATTTTGACAGGATAAACAGGATATACAGGATTAATATGAAACGCTGATACTTCGACAGGCTCAAGTACAAGTAACGCTGACTAGTATGATAAAGGCTGATAATACTTATTATAAAATCATTAAAATAAATATTAAAAAATTCTATTCTCATCTTCTGCGAGCCTGCGAGCCTCTGTGAAACTCTGTGAAACTCTGTGTGTACTCCGTGCAACTCTGTGTCACTCCCCCTTGCCACCGCCAGGTCTTCAACTCTAAGTACTCCACACTTTTACACTGAGCAGCCGAAGTGCCAAACTCCAAACTTTTTTCTTATTTTTGCATTTTAACACTTCCCAAAAAACCAAGGAATGACTGATATCAGTATTTTGAATTTGCACGATTACACTTACACGCTGCCCGCTGATAAGATTGCCTCCTATCCGCTCCCAAAAAGAGAACTCTCAAAATTGCTTGTATATGATAAAGGCACGTTAAAAGATGACCTGTTTTACAATATTGAACACTTGCTCAAACCCAACAGCCTGCTTATTTTCAACAAAACAAAAGTGGTGCATGCCCGATTAATATTTCAGAAAGAGACAGGAAGCACTATTGAGGTCTTCTGCCTTGAGCCCGTATTGCCAACAACCGAAATATCACAGGCCCTAATACAGACTCAAAAGGTAACATGGAAATGCTTTATTGGAGGAGCCAAAAAGTGGAAAGATGGAAAACTCTTGAAAAGAATAAATGGTGTGGAACTTACAGTTCAGAAAAATAAAACTCTTGACGATGCTTTCCTTATTGAATTTGAATGGAATGATACACTTCTTACTTTTGGAGAAATTTTGCAATTGTTCGGCAATGTTCCTTTGCCTCCTTATATAAAAAGAACAGCCGAAAGCATTGACGATTCGAGATATCAGACAGTTTATGCCCACGATAGCGGCTCTGTAGCTGCCCCTACTGCCGGATTGCATTTTACCTCTGAAATTATTCAACAAATTGAGAACAATACGAAAGATAATTTCAAAACCGATTACATAACGCTTCATGTAAGCGCAGGCACATTTAAACCTATTTCTGCAGATATTGCAAGCCATATAATGCACACTGAGCACATTACGGTAAATCTGAAAACACTTCAAAACATCATCAGTTATATTTCATCGGGTACTGTCATTGCCGTAGGTACGACCTCTATGCGTACACTTGAAAGCCTTTACTGGATTGGCATTAATCTTATGAACAAAACCGAAAATCCATTTCATGTTGCTCAATACCGGCCCTATGAAGCACCTTCGCTTATTGAAGCAGTTGAGGCCCTAAAAACCATTGAAAAACATATAAAAGACCGCAATGCCGGATGCATTAATGCCTCAACAAGTCTGATGATAGTTCCCGGCTATCAGTTTCGTATTGTAAAAGAACTTATTACCAATTTCCATCAACCCAACAGCACCTTATTATTACTCGTATCAGCTTTCATTGGCAATGACTGGAAAATTGCCTACCAACACGCCCTCGACAATAATTACAGGTTTTTAAGTTACGGAGACGCTTGTTTTTTTAAACATTAATTTTTTTCAATTTAATAACAGCTTCCAAAGAAAATAATGTATATTTGAAAACCCATTTTTTACTTTTCAATTAATTTTAACCATGAATTTAACCGATTTTCAGAAAGCCATCATGCAAGGAATTCCTGATGAAATTCCGCCCAGAAAAGATTATGACCTTAATATAAACCATGCACCAAAACGCAAGGATATTTTAAACAATGATGAGAAAAAACTGGCTCTCAGAAATGCATTACGCTATTTTGAACCGCGTCATCATAAGATTTTAGCTCAGGACTTTGCTGAGGAACTTGAAAAATACGGACGTATTTATATGTATCGCTACCGGCCCGATTATAAAATTACTGCACGCAAAATTGACGATTTTCCGCATAAATGCAAACAGGCCGCGGCTATCATGCTGATGATGTCCAACAACCTTGATTATGCAGTAGCGCAACATCCTCACGAACTTATTACTTACGGAGGCAATGGCGCTGTATTTCAAAACTGGGCCCAGTACCTCATCACCATGAAGTATCTGTCGCAAATGACCAATGAACAAACACTGGCGATGTATTCGGGTCACCCTATGGGACTGTTTCCATCGCACAAAGATGCTCCCCGTGTTATCGTCACCAATGGCATGATGATACCCAACTATTCCAAACCCGACGACTGGGAAAAGTTCAACGCTCTGGGAGTTACACAGTACGGACAAATGACCGCCGGTTCCTTTATGTACATTGGTCCGCAGGGCATTGTTCATGGAACCACCATTACCATTCTTAATGCAGGTAGAAAGTTCACACATGGCGCTAAAGATTTAGCCGGAAAAATATTCGTCTCTTCAGGTCTGGGAGGCATGTCGGGCGCTCAACCCAAGGCAGCTGTTATTGCAGGAGCCATTGGCGTAATTGCAGAGATAAATCCCAAAGCCACACATACACGGCATTCGCAGGGATGGGTCAATGAAGTATATGAAAATCTCGACAAACTTATTGAACGTATTAAAATAGCCAAACAGAATAAAGAAGCAGTTTCCTTAGCTTATCAGGGCAATGTCGTTAAACTTTGGGAAAAACTAAATGAAGAAAACATAGATGTTGAACTGGGTTCCGATCAGACTTCTCTTCACAATCCTTATGCAGGAGGCTATTACCCTGTCGATTTGACTTTCGAAGAATCTAAAAAGATGATGAGTGAAAACCCTCCGGAATTTAAAAAACATGTTCAGAACAGCCTTGTGCGCCATGTGGCAGCCATCAACAAAATGACGGCTAAGGGCATGTATTTTTTCGATTATGGCAATGCTTTTCTGCTCGAAGCTTCACGTGCTGGCGCCGATATTCTTAAAGCCGACGGTCATTTCAAATACCCTTCCTATGTCCAGGATATTATGGGACCTATGTGCTTCGATTTTGGTTTTGGCCCTTTCCGCTGGGTATGCACTTCTTCCGACCCCAAAGATCTCGAAATATCGGATAATATTGCAGCTCAAGTCATGGAGGAAATTTATAAAACAGCTCCCACAGAAATAAAACAACAATTACAGGACAATATTATCTGGATAAAATCGGCCCAAAACAACAGGCTCGTTGTGGGTTCCCAGGCCCGTATTCTTTATGCAGATTGTGAAGGCAGGACAAAAATAGCAGAAAAATTTAATGAAGCCATTCGCAAGGGCATTATCAGCGCACCTATTGTACTGGGCAGAGACCATCACGATGTGTCAGGTACCGATTCCCCTTACAGAGAAACTTCAAACATTTACGATGGTTCTCAGTTTACTGCCGATATGGCCATACAGAATGTTATCGGCGACGCTTTCAGAGGTGCCACATGGGTATCTATTCACAATGGCGGTGGCGTAGGCTGGGGAGAAGTTATTAACGGGGGCTTCGGCATGTTGCTCGATGGCACAGATGATGCCGACAGACGCCTGAAATCTATGCTTTTCTGGGATGTCAACAATGGCATCGCACGTCGCAACTGGGCCAGAAATCCCAATGCCATGTTTGCTATTAACAGAGCTATGCAGTTTGAAAAAAACCTCTCTGTAACACTTCCCAACATAGTCGATGATTCCCTATTGGAAAATATTTAAAATTGTAAATATGTCAAAAAAAATATTTATTCAAATACTTTTAATTTTCCTGATTAAAATTTGTTTCTCAAACAATGTCAGGATAATGTCAGCACCTGCTCTGATAAACCCATCCCCTGTTTATAAAACCGTTTACATTGATTTCAACATGAGTTGGGACAATTCATGGCGCAGCAGCACCAATTACGACGCTGTGTGGCTTTTTGCAAAATATAAAAAAAACAACGGCGTATGGGAACATGCCTATCTCGATACCGATGAAAATAATTATTCAGTAACAAATGAAAACGGTACTGCTTCTCAGTTTGAAGTAGGTATAAACAACATCTCCGGCACCAACAGAGGTATTGGCGTCTATGCTTTCAGGGGAGGCAATGGAACCGGAAATATTAACTGGGAAAATATTCAGCTAAAATGGAATTATGGCGAAAACGGCGTTAATAATACCGATTCTGTTGTCGTGCAAATTTTTGCCATAGAAATGGTATATGTCCCCCAGGGTGCTTTCTGGATTGGTGATGGTGCTTCTTTTTCAAGATTCCATCAGGGAAATAACCAAAATGCCGCTTTTCAGATAAGCGGTCAACCCATACAATTTGGCACCACTGCAGGTTCATTGTGGGCTACCGGATCATGGGATGCACCTACAGGTACGCTTAATGCCAGTTATCCTACCGGATACAACGCCTTTTATTGCATGAAATACGGCATCACACAACTACAATATGTTGATTTTCTAAATACACTTACAAGAATTCAGCAGAATGAAAGAACCGCATCAGATCTGAGCTCATCAGTTACTAATGTATCAAACATATATGTAATGAGTGCTACAACAACACCATCATACAGAAATGGCATCAGATGCAACAACACTATTGCAGCAAATACACCTGTCACCTTTTATTGTGACTTGAACAATAATGGCAGCATGAATCAAAGCGACGACGGGCAATACATTGCATGTAATTATTTGAGTTGGGCTGATGGTGTGGCTTATGGTGCATGGGCGGGACTGCGCCCCATCACTGAACCTGAATATGAAAAAGCTTGCAGAGGAACATCCAGCTCAATTGCAGGAGAATATGCATGGGGAACTACCAATATTACAGGCGCAACCAGCATAACATCTCCCGGCGCTGCCGATGAAAAAGCAAATGCCGGTGCCAATTGTGTTTATAATAATGCCACAGGTGTTCAGGGGCCCATCAGAGTCGGTGCCTTCGCTTCGTCTTCCTCTACCCGTGAAGCTTCCGGAGCATCTGCCTATGGCATTATGGAAATGTCGGGTAATTTATGGGGTAGGGTTGTTTCTCTCGGCTCTGCTGCCGGCCGTACTTTTACCGGTATTAATGGCAATGGAAATTTGAATACCCAGGGAAATGCTGCATTAAACAACTGGCCAGGCACTAATGCGGTGGGATCAGGACTCAGAGGAAACCATTGGAAAGGAACAGTAATCAACGGGAAAATATCTGCAAGAGACAATGGCAATTATGAATCAGCCATTCGCAACGAAATGTTCGGTTTTAGATTAGTCAGAACTCAATAAAAAAAACATATTATGAGAAATTCATACGCATTTTCTATCGCTTTGTTATTATCATTGGCTTGTTTGTCAAATTTAATGGCTCAATTTACAGGCGGAAATGCAGCCGGTTATGCTGCTGCAACATCTGTCACCCAACAATTAAATCCTCCCTTATTTAACGATTTACAATTGGTAAATTTTACACAACCGGCTGATAATCAATCTTTAAATATCAACACTAATTATCATTTGACTTTTACTGTCAAAAACACTGGCACCTATCCTGTTTTTCCTAATGACAGTATTTTTTTCACAGTAAAGTTGAATGCAAACATAATCATCGATTCGTTTTTCTTTACTTCGCCTGATACTTTGCAAGTCGGGGCTTCAACAAATAAAACATTCCCAAATATATTCAATTTCAGCGATTCAACTGCCAATGCACAATTGTGCGTTACTATCAACGGGACTTCCTTTGCTGCTGATTCTGTAGTATCCGACAATTCCTTATGCAACACTATCAATATTACCGATCCTTCAGGCATAGATAGCTACCAAAACAGTAAAGGCTACTTCTTTTATAACCCCTTAAGCAAATGTGTCATATTAAAAGATTTTTATGATGTTCAAAAAATTTACATTTACGACTTAATGGGCAGGGAAATGCCTTTTATTGCAATTGCTGAAAATGAAATAAAAATTTTAAAATTATTAGAAAATTATCCCCAAATAATTTTCATTAAAGTATATTCTGAACACCTTGTCTTTTCTAAAAAATTATTACTTTTTTAACTTGCCACAAATAAGCTCTTAGCTGCTGATTTACTGATATTTAAATTTTAAAAAAAAACTATTTTTTAGCAATCAATTTTCATTTATCATTGTTTTTATCCAAAAAGCGCTTTTTATGGTGGTTAAAAACATTAAAAATTTCGCATCAGATTTATTTTCTGGGGAGTAAATATTTTTAAGCAAATAATTTTTCAAGTCTAAAAAGGAAGAAGGAAACATCAGAAACGCCTCTTAGGTTTGCTCTAAAACCTTTTATTTTAGAG
>Ga0172370_10001446_pt1 | contig 36066 bp, 22 predicted proteins | sample LakKiv5m_FD_114538 | JGI IMG/M metagenome (GOLD analysis project Ga0172370, IMG submission 114538) | Freshwater microbial communities from Kabuno Bay, South-Kivu, Congo - kab_022012_11.5m | ecosystem: Environmental > Aquatic > Freshwater > Lake | place: Democratic Republic of the Congo...
ACAGCAAATGCAAATACATTTGCCACTAATGGCTCCGTTCGAACGATTACCGTTGCTAGTGGTTCAGTGATTGATTTTAGTACTCAGTCTTTTTCGACTGCTGCTGGAACTGGGTTTATTAAAAATGGGGCAGGGATACTTGCTTTAGCAGGAGGTGTTTATGGAGGTGGATTTACTTTAAATGAAGGAATGGTTGCCTTAAGAGGTGTAAATGGAATGGGTTCAGGAGGAGTACTTACAATTAATGGAGGCACAATTGCAGGTACAGCTACAAGAGATCTTTCTGGAAAATATTCTGGCGGGATTATTATTGGAGGTGATTTTACATTAGGGTCTTCCACTACTCCTGCCTCCACTTCAGCCAATTTAACTTTTAATAATGATATGAATTTTGAAGGTAGCAATCACACAATCACTATTGGTGGAACAGGTTTATTTACTTTAAATGGAATTATTAGTAATGGGTCATTAACTATAAATAACTCCGCTGCAGGTATCATTTCTTTAGGTGGTTCCAACGCGTATAATGGAACGACAACAGTTTCAGGTGGTACATTGAAATTAGCCCATGTAGGTGGTAATACTTTACCTGCATCAAATAATATTGTTGTAAACGGCGGTTCATTACAAATTAGCGCCAATCAAACTTTTAATGATTTAACGTTTTCGGCTGGAACTGTTAGTATTGATGCTGGTATTATCTTAACAATTACTGGTATTTTTGATTGCGGTTCAAATGTAATTTCCGGCGCAGGTTCATTTACGCTTTCTCCGGGAGCAACCCTCAAAACAGCAAATTCTTCCGGCATTAATGGTTCAATTACTGTAGCATGTACAAAAACATTTGATGATGCAGCCAATTACGAGTTTAATGCAACCGGCAGTCAGGTAACCGGGGCATTATTGCCAGCTACAATTAACAACCTTACTATTGATAATGCCGCCGGTGTTAAGCTTTCAAACTCTGCATTAACAGTTAGCGGAATAATGACCATTAATTCGGGGAGTTTGTTTACACTGGAGAGTGGGAAGCAGCTAATCGTTTCCGGCACTCTCACCAACAATGCCGGTAATACTGGCTTGGTTCTGGAATCAGGAGCATCACTTGTTCATAACACAAATGGTGTTGCTGCAACTGTGAAACACGAAGTTGCGGGTGATGGCCTGTGGCATTTCATTTCCGCACCCAATACGGGAACCATGCCAGAAATCTGTGATGGAAATTTTGCACCGTTAACCTCAAACTTTACAAGTGGCACTGGTGCAACATATGACTTTTTTAAATGGTCAGAAGCTACAAGTATTAGCGGGTACGTTTGGAATAATCTGAAAAACAATGACTGGTTGGTAAATACTACCGATTTTGGTGACCCGCCTGCTTTTGTTGCAGGAACAGGTTATTTGGTAGAATATGCTGCCGAATTTGCAGGTTCCTCTACCAAAGCATTTGCAGGGACGCTTGCCAATGGCTCTCAGAACATCCCGGTAACCATTTCCAATAATACATTCAACCTGGTTGGCAATCCATTTTGTTCAGCCATCGACTGGAAAGCAGCCAGCGGCTGGGATATGAGTGTCTTGAAAACGGACGGAAGCAATGGAGGGAAAAATATCTGGATTTGGAATGGTACTGCCGGTAACTATGGAACATACAGCACAACAACTTCAGGCGATGGCGGGACGAATGGCGTAACGAGGTATATCCCGCCAACACAGGGATTCTTTGTTCAGGCTGCATCTGCAGGTAATCTTACATTAAATAATAGTGTAAGGGTTGCCGATATTTCAAGTTTGCTTAAATCTACTGGAGATCAGTCAGATTTTATCAGACTCACGGTTAATGGAAGCACTAATTCATACTCAGATGAAGTGTTGATTGAATTTGGCCACGGAAGTAACGATGGCGGAGCCGGAAAATGGTGGAGCCTTTATCCCGATGCACCAAGCCTTTACACGGTAAAGAACGATAAGAATTATTCGATCAGTTTCCTTACAGATGTAGCCGAAAACAAAACCATTCCAGTCTCTTTTAAACCTGGTGTCGATGGAAGTTATACACTGACCTCAACCTTTGATGAATCATCATTTGGAAGCGTAAATCTGCAGGATATGAAAACCGGCATCATCCAGGATTTAAAGACCAACCCGGAGTTTAGCTTTACAGCCACCATGGGGGATGATCCGGCCCGCTTTATTTTGAAATTCGGTGCTGTTGGTATTGAAAATCATCAAAAAGACGAAACAGGAATCTATTCGTATGCCAACAAAATCTGCATCGAGAATCCGGGAAAAGTAACCCTGGAAGTTTACAACATGGCAGGACAGCGTATTCTTGTGCAGGAGATCAATAGCACCGGCCTGTACCAGACAACCATTAACAACCAAACAGGTTATTATATGGTAAGGTTGACCACGGCAGACCAGGTTAAGGTTTCAAAAGTTCTAATAAAGTAATTACTAACAATAAAACGATATGAAAAAGATATTTTATAAAGGATTGCTTCTGGCAGTTGTTTTTGCAGGGATAAATACGATTAATCCGGTTTTCGGAGATGTACCCCCACCACCCCCACCACCTGAAAACGGTAACGGTGGCAATGTTCCGGGCGGCGGTGCTCCCATTGGCGAAGGATTACTTATCCTCACCGCACTGGGTGCAGCCTATGGCAGCAAAAAGTGGTACAACAACCATAAAAAGAAGATTGCCGAATAAAAAGTTCGGATTATTTACTGCAAATACGGCTTCACAGACTTTAAGATAGGTCGGTAAAGCCGTTTTTATTTCTTATACTTACGAATGGTTCTTAATAAGAGAGTATTAATTTTGGTAAATTATTGAAAATCCTTAAACATTTATTTGGTGTTTACTAAAATTAGTTATTTTTATTGGCTGATTTTGTTTGATACGTTAAATAATTGGCTTTTAAAGAAATTAATTAAGTATTATTAATTATAAAATATTTGGTTATGAGGAAAATTCTACAAATAAATTGCGTGTTAATATTAACATTTGGTTTTAGCTTTAGCGGTGTTTCGCAGCAGAATATTTTTAGTCGTTCTGAAGTAGGAACAGGTTATTGGTGGAATGATACTGATTTGCCATGGTATTATTCTGAGTGGGGAAATCAAAACAGGCCAGATAATAATGGGCGAGGTAATGTATTTATCGGCCATAATAATAATTTAACAATGACTGTAAATGGAGCCTGGTTTCAACTTAGAACTTTAACTCTGGAAAGTGGGGCCTCCAGTTCACGTACATTTGATGTTTCTGATAATGGTGGAATAAGTCTTAGCTATGGCTTATATAATCAATCAACTGTATTACACACATTTAATGTGCCAATTGGTGTTGATGCTACATCAGTTATATTTGAAGCCACCAATGGCGACCTTTCCTTCACCACGGATTTTTATCTTAACGCAAATACGGCTACATTTTCTGGAGATAATGATATTGTAATAAGTGGGATTATGTCGGGTACTAATGGTAATGTGATAAAATCAGGTACCGGTACTTTGACCTTAACCGAAAATAATAGCTATTCTGGTGGAACCACTATTAACGCAGGTATTCTTGAGCTTCAGGGAAGTCTTGCTTCCAGTGCCATAACTGTTAATAGTGATGCTAAACTTACAATAAATGGAGATGTTGTTACAGTTGCATCTTTGACAATTGAAAGTGGTGGAATTGTCGAGATTGAACCTGGAAAAGAATTAACTGTCAGTGGCACACTCACAAACAATGCCGGAGCAAGTGGTTTGGTGATAAAGAGCGATGCAACCGGAACCGGTTCATTGATTACAACATCCACACCTGATGCAACAGTTGAGCGCTACATTTCACAAGGCACCAGTTCATCCACCGATCATATGTATCATATCGTTTCAGCACCGGTAAGTGGTCAGGCGGTTACGCTATTTACCAATGATCAACTTTATGGCTTTTTTAAATATGATGAATTCCACAATGTGTGGATTAACCAATCAAATCCGACACCATATACCTTCGAAACTGAATTTGTGGTTGGTCGTGGCTATATGGTTAACTTCAAAACCGAACAAACACCTGCATTCCAGGGTACATTGCAATCTGGTACAATTACCTTTAATTCAGATGGCGTTCAAGATATTACCTTTACCAGCACTTTACCAGGTTGGGGCTGGAATCTGATCGGAAATCCGTATGCTTCTGCTATAAATTGGGATGCTATATCCGGCTGGACACAAACAAATGTTGATAATGCCCTTTATTATCGTGAAGGAGGTTCCTGGGTAACTTATATTGATGGCGTTCCGAACGACCAAAACCTGAATATCATACCGGTTGGTCAGGGCGTGTTTGTTCATGCCAACGCAGCTAGTCCTGGATTAGCAATGACCAATGATGTAAGGGTTCACAACAGCCAGGCTTACCATAAAGAAGTTACAGTTTTGGAAAACCTGCTCAATATTTCAGCAACCGGAAATGGTCAGACAGACCATGCTTACATTCATTTTAGGGATGGAGCAACACCCGGTTTTGATTCTCAGTATGATGCCTACAAAATGTTCAGCGACAACGATTATTATCCTCAGGTATATACGCTTTCACCGGATAACACCGAACTCTCCATCGATAAGAGAACCTTGCCTGAGCAGAATACTTCCATTCCGGTTTGCTTCAAGTCAGGATTAAACGGCAATTATACGATAAGCTTTTCAGGTATCGGGTCGTTTGCACCGGGTGCTAAATTCCTGTTGGAAGATAAACAGACAAATCTGATCACCGATCTTAAACAACAACCATCGGTACAGTTTGCTTACGTTACCGCCGATGACTCCCAGCGGTTTATCCTGCATCTCGAAGGGATGGTTGGCATTAACGAGCCTTTGCAGGATCAGCCGGTATCCGTGTATGCGTTTGGAGATAAACTTTACATCGACAGCCATCGGAAAACCGGTCAGGTAAGGGTAGAAGTTTACAACCTCACCGGCCAGAGAATATATGGGAATAACTATTCTTCTTGCGAGGCGCTTACAGTACCCCTTCAGGGAGCACAAGGGTTTTATATTGTAAAAGTGATGGGAACTGATTTTGTTGCTTCACAAAAAGTTTACGTTCGATAATCAAAAAGTAATATTGCATAAATAAACAGATTATGAAAAAGATATTTTACAGAGGATTCCTGCTGGCAGTTGTTTTTGTCGGGCTAAATACAATTAATCCGGTTTTTGGGGATGTACCACCACCACCACCACCGCCTGAAAACGGAACCGGCGGAAATGTTCCCGGCGGCGGTGCTCCCATTGGTGAAGGATTGCTGATCCTTACTGCACTCGGTGCAGCCTATGGCAGTAAAAAATGGTACAACAACCATAAAAGGAAGATTGCCGAATAGAGGATATCATTTTATAATTGAGAAAACGGTGTTAAAAGCTTATTACTTCGTCTTTGAAGCCGTTTTGTTTTATCCGGAGCTATTATAGTGGAAATATCCGAATTGTTGTATTATTTCTGAATTTACGTTCCGGAAGTTCAGGGTAGTTCAAAAAGCACTCTTGAAATATTGCCAAACCGTTTTGTTTACAGCTTGTTAAAATGTTCTGATTGATGCCCTGTATGGCTGTAGTTGTAAAAATTGTTAAAAGAAACAGCTCTAAATATATTTCTTTAAAAAGGTACGTTTGATTTCGGTAATTTAAAAAATTCATTTATTATGAAAAAGATTATTGTAACATTGAGTCTTGCCTTAGCAATTGTTTTTGCAGGCAGTGCCTACGCCCAAACACTCGATAAAAAATCGAATGACACCAAGAAACCTCAGAAAGAGGTAAAAATGCAAAACACTCAGCAGCAGCCCGAACACAAAATGATGACCCCCGAAGAGAAGGCCAAAAAGTCTGTCGATAAGATTGCTGAACGCGTAAAAGACCTTACACCCGAGCAGGTGAAAAAACTGACCGCTTTACATGTCACATCTTATGAACAACTGGACAAGGACAGAGAAACCAATAAAGCGGATAAGGAAAAAATGCAGGCAGCTATGAAAGCCAGCTTCGAAAAAATGAACGATGGTATCAAAAACATTCTGACACCTGAGCAATTTAAGGTTTACAAAGAGGCAAGACAACAAAAGAAAGCCGAGGGTGATATGAAGAAAAAGGATGAAATGAAAAATCCGCCAAAGGAATCAAAACCTCAAAAAGAAGGTGTTAAAAAATAGGTTTCATAACTGATTAATGAAAAAAGTGCGGCCATTTGGTTGCACTTTTTTTTATTGCTTTTACTCCACATGAATCTAACCGCTAATGTTCTGCCCCACGATGTACCAGATACCGGGATTTCGCTTCGTTAAAATCCAATTTGCCAACCGTCCATCATTACAATTTTCCAATCTTACTCCACCTTCACCCTTATACCTTCTGAATGCGACGTAAACTCAGGGGCATACATGCATTGGATGGTTGTGATGCCATTTGAGAATTCGCCGGTTTGTGAGGCAATAAGCGTGTATTCGAAAACATAGGTTCCTTTGCGCAGATAATCGAAAAAGAAGTTGGTGGCTGCATCGCGGGTGCTTTCGTAATAACCCAGCCCATCCCGGAATTTGTAACCCGAAAGCACATTTACCGGTTCAAAAGCTGATGCACGCATGTCTTTCATGTGAACATATTCCATATCGCGATCAACCCGTAATTCGATTCTTACCACAACTTTATCGCCGGTTTTAATTGTGTGATTTCCGCCTATTGGTTCTAACACCGGACCTGAGGTTGAATTTTTCTGAATGAACAATTGCTTTTTAAGCGAAAGCGGTGTTTCATGCGCAGTGATTTTATCCAGATCTTCGAAATATTGCCAGTACAACGCACCCCACGCAATACCCTGATCAGGCTTGGTTATCGTAATCTTTCCCATGGCAGGAGTTATTTCATTGCTTTCCCAGGATGTCTCGAAATAGCCGGTGCCGGCTTCCGTTTTCCCGATTTTTTCATTGGATAAAACTTCCCCACCAATTTCAATTTGTGCTGGTTCATCGCTGGCGAGCAGGTCGGCACCACGACCCAGGAGCGCATAAACGGCTTCCACCGTGGCACGTCCGGTTTCCCAATCCTGGGTTTGCTTTTGTTTAAGCAACCAGACTTTCATTTTTTCGACAGATGCCTGGTCGTCGGCAACTTCATCCAAAACCTCTACCATCATCGCCTGTGTTTCGATGGGTGATTCAAACCAGAAATAGCCGCCATCCTGTCGCCAGTACAAGCCCATTTCTTTGTTGTCTAATGAGCGCTCTTTTAAGGATTTAACAATCAGAGCGGCCACATTTTTATTGTCGTAACGCTGGAGTGCCAGTGCAATCATGCCCTGCAACTGCAGATTTTGTGCCTGCCAGTACTTCCCGGCCTGTGCCTTGAAATAAGAAAACGCGGTTTCGCAGTAAGGGTTGATCATGATTTTTTTATAAAAACTGCGGGCATAGAGATATTGGATTTGGGTGGCCGACAGGTGATTATCTTCCATCTTGTCGTTTGAATGTTTTTTTACCTCTTCATAGTCCTCCCGGATACGATCGTCCAAATAACGGACAGCCTTTGTCATCATTTGCTTTATGCCGTCGTCGCCGATGGCATCGATAATGCCAAGATGATCGAGTTTCCCGAGACCTTCAACAATAAGTTGAGTCATGTAACGGCTGTCGGGCATGCCTTCGAACCAGGTGAATCCACCATTGGCCGTCTGGAATTTTTCCAGGAGATTTATCGAAGCATCCAGCCGGTTTTGCATGGTGTTTAGATCGAAGAGCAGGGCAATCCTTTGTTTTCGCTCGCTTTCGTTTCGGGCATCGAGCAGCCAGGGAGTTTGTTCTAATAACAGGCTTTTCATATCCTGGTTTTTCTCTAAGTTCGAAAGCAAAGTTTCAGGTGTCAGGTTTTTCCAGCTTTCGAAGACCCGCTTAATTTTTGGGTCGGCATTGGCGAGGTGGAAAGCGATGCTGTTTGCAAAGAAACTACCGAAAACCGATACCGAATTCTTATAGGTGGGTTCCGACAATACTGGCAAAGCCTGTACGGCGTACCAGGCGGGATTGGAGGCAAATTCGAGGGTAAGCCTGTAGTTTTTGAGACGCTTGTCCTTCCCTGAATCGAGCAGCTTTTTGAATTCAAAATTCTTCGTTTCCTTTCCATTTACCGGCAACGGCAGCGATTCGGTTACCATCATGCGGTTGCTCAGGACAGGAATGGTTTTTTCTTCTCCGTCGGTGTAGTTTCCGGCAACGGCTTTTACACGGTATGTGAGTAAATCAAACCCTTCCGGAACGATTATCTTCCATTTTATGGCACTGCTTTGCCCGGCTTCGATGATGAAATCCTTTTCAGCATCCTGAAGGCTCATGGCTGCATTTACAGGTTTAAGGCTGATTGCATCAAAAAACTCCAGTTGTGCAGTTCCCTTAAGCCGTAAATTTGATAAATTCACCACCCTGGTACTAAGAAACAGTGTATCAGCCTGGCGGAGGAAGCGTGGTGCATTTGGAACGACCATCAGCTTTTTTGCTGCTGTAAATTCTTTTTGAAGCATTCCGGAGCTTAAATCGGTGGTATATGCCAGCCCCATGAATTTCCATTTGGTGAACGATTCAGGCAAGTTAAATTCAATCACCACATCGCCTTCCTGATTGGTCCTTAAATCGGGATAAAAAAAGGCGGTTTCCCTGAAATCACGTCTTAGCTGTATTTCGGGGAAATTTTGTTTTTGAGGCGCAGGCAGCTCCTGGGAATTTGTTTGTGAATAATTTTGGGCAGACTCATCTTTTACTTCTTCCCCGTCAGCTACAGCAACGCCTTCAACCATTCCCGGGCTGGCCTGCATTTCATTAACGGCCATTTTATCTTTTCCTGCCATACTGTAACGATAGCCGCCAACTTCACGGCCTCCGTAATAACCGGATGGATTATAACCAAACCAGTTGAGGTGGTCGTATTGCTGAAAGAAATAATTCCTGTTCTCCTGTGGACTGAAATCATAAAAACTCCCGTTTGAAACCGTAAAATTATCTCCCTGGATCCAGGGCAGAAACCGACTGTCGGACCGGAACAAATCAAAATACCACGAATGACCTCTGAAAGCGTCAAGGGAGGCGTCGTACATGGAGGCAAGCATTTCGGCGGCAACCTTTTCGCCATTTTTATTGCGGATGGTTACTGTCCATTTTTCCTTGCTTCCAGGCTCAAGGTCACTGCGAAAAGTCTCAAAAGCAAGATCGAGTTTTTTGTTGGTAAATGGGACGGTGACAACCATGGAGTTTATAAAAACCCTGCCATCCTTAACAAAAGAAACCTGAATGGAAAAATTTCCCCGGTATTCTTCCGTGATCGGGATGGAGATAACCTTTTGCTCCTGATCCATTTTCAGCCATTCACTTTTGATAATCTTTCCTTTGTTCTGAATTTCATAAAGCATTCTCACACCTTTTGCTGATGTCCCTAAAAGGAAAGATGCCAACTCACCGGGTTCTCCACTGCTTTTTAATGGCACGAACCATTCATAGGCCGGTAAAGGTGTTGTGGCAGCCGATGGGCTGAACAAAGTAAAATACTTTTCGTTGGTGACTTTATTTCCAAAAATATCTTTTGCCGTAAGTTTTGCGAGATATTTCCCCTGTCCCCATTTTGAAAGGTTTGCAATATTCAAAACTGAATCGGTTCCGGTATTGATGGTTTTTTTGAGCACAACGTCTGCTTTTTCCCAGGTTTCGGGATTGTTGTCGTTGTCATAAATCCGGTTGGGGAATTGTTTGAGGAAATTCTCCCGGCTCATCATAAATTCATCAGGACGCTCCCAAAGCCTGTCGATCATCAGCCTTCCGGGTTGTTTAAGTTTAATGATTTCGACGGATAGTTCGACGGCTTGTTTTTCACCGTTAAGATTTGTGGTTTTAAGTTTAACAGGTTCATTTTGTTGCTGATTTACATTTTCAGCAATATCCAGATCAATAAAAAGGGCCTGGTAGCCAACAGCAACAGTATTTTCGCCCAATTGCGTTTCGCCGCTGATGTCGCTCACGGTTGCAGAAAGCGTGAAATTAAATACAGGTTTGAATTTTTTATCGAGCGACGGGTCGGGAACAGCCTGGAAAGTAACCGAAAATTTCCCGTTTTCATCGGTTGTAGTTTCGCCATTAATAATTTCGGTTTCGGGTGAAGATGGGAAAATCGGCCAATAATAAACCCGGTAAGGGAAAATACTGTTTCTTGCCACCCTGTACCGGACTTTCGCACCATCAATGGGATTTCCGGCATAAGCTTTGGCCAGCCCGTGCAATGTAATGGTCCCGCCTAATTTATATGACTCCTTCACAGGGTCAAAGGTCACTTCAAAGGATGGGCGTTTGTAGTCTTCAACCGAAAATTGCACACTTCCCGATTCATTGCTCACAGTCATCATGCCGTTAAGTCCGGTAGTCGGGATGATGAACGAACCGTTCACCGAGCCATATTCGTTGGTCCGCAGTTTTAATGAGGAGAGTTTCTGGCTGTTTACATCGTAAAAATCGACCTGGGTAGAAACGTCAGGTTTGATTTCAGATTTTTCACCGGTAATTTGAAGGACAATGGCCTTAAAATATACGGTTTGCCCGGGCCTGTAAATACTTCTGTCGGTAAAAAAGAAGGTTTTAAGTTTAGGTTTTTCTTCAGGTGCGGAATACCTCCCGACATAAAACCTGTTTTCGGTAACCAAACGATCGCTGCCTGAAATAAACTCGATAATTATTGATTTTGAAGAGTTTCCTGCGCTTTCGGGTGGGATCTGGAATCTGCCGTTATTATCCGTAGCAAATGATTTCCAAAGATTTGTTGCATAAGTTCGGGTGCGATAATCGTAATCACGCGAATATGTATTTATTTTCACATTGCTGACAGCTGTACCTTTTTCGCGTTGAAGCACATAAAAAATGTATCCGCCATCATCACTCCGCTGGCTGATGTAGCTCAGATTGGTACACCAGAAATCAGCCCAGGCAACTTCAAGTTCGCTACCCGAATAAGATTGCCTGTTGGAGACCAGCAAAATGTAAAATCCTTCCCCGACAGTTGGCACGGTTACTTCACATTTATGTTGCTGGAAATCTCCGGCATCAGGAAATGTAAGCTGCCATTCTTTGTACGGAGTTTCTTTGATCAGCGACTCCAAGATTTGCTTCGTATTATTCGACCAGGTCATTTGCTGATATTTGTCGAAGTCGAGCTTAACAATCCTGAAATATAAATTGTCGAAATTTTTAACATCTACTAGGGCAAGGGATTGCTTTCCGGGTAATACCTCACGTTCGGCGGTTATTCCTACAGAAGGTTTATGGATCGATTCGAGTAAAATACTGCAATTTTTTGCACCCTCGGATTCCGGGAAGGCTGAGATGGCTTTTTCACAATAACCGGCTGCATTTTTTAAGTCCCAGCGGTATTTATCCGGTAGCAGTGGATTAAATTTGTTGCCCTGATCCGTATAAAACCTGGCAATTTCGAACATAACGGCTGTCGAATGGGATGATGTAATGAACTTCCCTTCGAGATATGTCAAAGCCTTCAGATAAAGGCTGTCTTTGGTTTCGATGACGGATTTCTCATAAACAAAACGCAAGCGGTTGAGGTCGGCATCAATCAAAGCCTGCGGCGAATTATCGGTTAAATGAAATGCCAGCAACTGCTGCAATATGCGTGTGGCAAAGTAGTTGTTTGATAAAATGGCTTCGTTGGGCAGAGGAATTTTAACAAATTTCTCAGCCGTGCTAAAAAATTCCGGATTTATAATTTTAAACTGATTTGTAGCTTTGGTGAGGCCGGATTCGTCGTTTTTGAAAAAATCCAAAGCCCGGTAAGCCAGGAAATCGTAAAGTGTTGGCCTGAATATCTTCGAATCTTTTTCTTCGAGAAGGATGGCGCTGAAAATTTCCAGTCGTGTTTTTTGAAGTTCTTCTTCATTTTCAAGTGATGCAAGGTAGCATTTCTGCGCTTCAGAGAGGATTTTATCGGCATTCCAGGTTTTAATATCCTCCTGATTAATATTGTTTACCGTGGTTCTTTCCAAAATTTTATAGCGGTTGGAACGGTAATAACCCGCATAAAGTTCTGCAAGGATGGAGTTCAGGATTTGCTTTTCCGGGCTATGCGCAGACCCAATCTGTGTTTTGATATCGTTGATGGCCTTTTCGGAATAATCCTCCTCAAAATCAGCGATAAGTTTTATCCGGTACAGCCCGGTCTTAATAATTTGAGGCAAATTGTTTTCGCTTTGGGCAAGTTGCACAATTTCATCAAGCACTTCCAATGCAGAACGGGGTTGCCCGAGGTTGGAGAGGCTATCAACCTTTTTCCATTGTTTATCAAAATCTTTTTCCATCGGGGGTGTGTTTGCGGTTATCATTAAGCCAAGGGCAATTGCAAATGCAATTGGAAGAACAAACTTCAAAGTACGCATAGGATAGGTTTTTAAATTTCGATGAAAGTATCAAGAATTGTGCAAAACTTAAAAGGAGCGGAAATTTAATGAAAAGTGCCAGCAGGCAATTGTGAGACAGCTTGCCTGCTGGTCACCGGCAATTTGTTGGTTTTTTATCAGTATCTTTCGACCCGCAAACTGGAAACTGCGGCATCAATTTTAATGGTTATTTTTTTAGTGGCGCTGCCAAAACCATCGGTCTGATAATGGCCACTATCGATTTTATGAAAACCATCAAACGTTTTGCTCGAAAGTACTGTGCTGGTCTGCAATTCACAGCCGACCGATTCCGGAACTTCGATGGTAATGGCTGATGCACCTGTATTGATGCGGAGGTCGGTTTTATCGTACAAATCTCCAAATTTTAACCGGAGTGATGAAGCACCTCCGTCAACGTCAACCCTGTCGATTTTAAATGGTGAAAGATCGAAATCGATTTTTGCTGCACCGGCATCAACTTTTAAGTCCCAAACTACCTTTGGATTTAAACTGATGTCGGCATCATTTTTTACATTACCTGACCTGATTTTCCGGCCGTTCATCGATAATTTCAACACTACCGAATTCCCGGCGTTTTCGGCATCCAATGTGTATTTGCCAATGTTTCCTTCACGTTCGAATTTTAATAAATATGAATCGGTCGGGCTGATCCGGAATGTTCCGGCAACGGCATCGAGGTCGAGAACAGCATTTTGAATGGTCGAATCATAATCTTCAGTAAGTAACTGGTCATTCCATGTATCCGTATCGTCTTCGGTGTCGTTGTTCCAGTCCCTGTCGTTCCAGTTCCAGTTCCAGTTGTCGTACCAGTTGTTGTAGGATGAATTACTTTGATCATCGGTAAGAAAAACAACCGAGAGGACAATGACTGCAAAGGAGATGATAATGCGAATGAACCCTTTTACCGGAAGCAGTGATATTCCCAACAAAACCAGTATTACCGGCCAAAGCCTCCAGAAGGAATGCCAGCTGAAGTAAAAATATCCCAGATTGCGCAACACAAACAACAATCCGATAGCGACTAAAAGTACGCCCCAAAATACGCCTTTTGATTTCATTAGTAGTTGTTTTTAGGTTTTGAAAAACTATTTAGCATAATGAGAATACCGCCAACGATCAGCAGTACCGGCCACAAGTCATGAAAATGGACACGCGGGATAAACCTGCTGGCGAGGAATAGTCCACCTAAAATAATGAGAACAATACCGGCAATGAGGTTTCCGTCGTTTTTCTTCTTTTCGTAATCCGGATAAGCTTTGTACTTATCATAATAGTATTCCTTACCAGTACCAGCGTCAGGGCCCTTTTCCGGTCCGGTTCCTTCACCTGAGGCAGCATCTGCATTTTTTCCCGGCTCATCATTTTCCATGTTTCCGGATTGTTTTTTATGATCAAATGAATAATAGGTATAATCAGGATCTTCGGGAACTGCGATCCATAAAACAATGTAAATAAGTACACCGCCACCACCTGTAAATGCCAGGACGACAAAAATAATCCTGACAATAATCGGGTCGATGTTGAAATACCTGGCAAGGCCACCAGCCACACCGGCAATTACCGTATCATAGCGATTCCGGTATAATCTTCTTGGTTGTTCCATTTTTTTACTTTTTATTTAAACGATCAAATGTACATAAATAATCCATTTCGGCTTGTCATTAGACTAAAAATCCTAACAGATGTTACAAAAAGAATTCCCCTTATTTTATGATAGTAGTTGGTTCAGAATTATTTTTACTTTTGCTTTCAAGGAAATACTTTTCTTTCCCGATAATCAGGAATTATAATGGTGGTAAGAATAGTTTCATTTTTGCGTAAGTGCCTGCTCTGGTTATTTGTCGTGCTGCTAATCGTTTTTTTTGTGATTTATGCATGGTCGCCGATTTATAATTTTCCGGGGTCGGTTCCATTCTCAGGAAGTAAAATATATAATCCCTATCATGGGATCGATAGTACTGCCTGGAAAAAGGGGAACTTCCAGATTCAGTCGAAAGTTTGGTTTGGGATAACCGATGGAAGAAACAACTCTAACGAAGCCATTCATGCGGTTTATAAGCAATTATGTTACGACATCATTGTGATTTCGGATTATATGAAGATTAACCAATATGGTGCAGAATCCAGAAATTTCATCCCAACTTATGAGCATGGATATGGAATTCGTAAGACCCACCAGGTATGTATTGGTTCTGATGAGGTAAACTGGATCGATTATCCGCTATACCAGAACCGTAATCATAAACAGCATATTATTAATATTTTACATCAGCATAACAAAATCGTTGCTTTGGCTCATCCCGATTTGAGAGATGGATACACCCTGGACGATATGCATTATCTCACCAATTATGATTTGATAGAAGTACTCAACCAATGCAGGTTCTCAATCGGACATTGGGACGCGGCCCTATCCTCCGGACATGCAGCTTTTATTATTGCCAACGATGATGCTCACGACCTTTTTAAACCCGATGAAGTAGGTATGGTGTGTACCTTCATAAACACTCCTTCATTAAACTGCGATGCAGTAATTGATTCTCTAAAAAAAGGAAAAGCCTATGGGGTGAATGTTTTTATGAAGGAGGGTTCCGACCTCGTGAAAAAGGCTGAGGACCATAAAAAAATTCCTTTTATAAAGTCGCTTGAAGTATTGAATGATACATTGTTTGTTTCGGTAAGTGAACCTTTTCACGATATTGTCTTTTTTGGCCAGGACGGTACCCGGAGAAAAATGACGACTAATTCAAAAACTGCCTTTTACAAAATTTTACCAAACGATACATATATCCGAAGTGAGATTACCTTTCCGGGTTCAACACGATTTTACCTGAATCCTGTTTTCAGATATAGCGGTTCAGGACCTGAACAACCACCCAAACCTCTTGTGGATCAGACTAAGACCTGGCTACAGCGGGGAGTAGCAATGATCTTTGCAGTGTTGATCGGAATCTTGATATTCAGACTGAGAAGGATCAATAAAAAAGGGAAGCGGTCCTCACACAACAAATATTATTTTTCTTTATGAAACCCATCCTGGCTTTTGATGAAGACAAGTTGCCTGCAAAACGGAGGTTTAATGGATTATTATGGCTGATTATTCTGATTTCGATGATTATCAGAGGTTTTTTTGCCTGGACACTTGAATTGGGTAATGATGAAGTTTATTACTGGACTTATGCACTGTATCCCGCCCTCAGTCATTTCGACCATCCACCAATGGTCGGTTTCGTTATTCAGGCATTTACCGGTAATTTGTATTTTGATAGTGAATTTTTCATCAGGTTAGGTTCTGTAGTACTTGGAGGGGCAAATACATGGCTGATTTACCTGATTGGCAGGCAGGTTAAGGATAAACTAACAGGCTTGTTTGCTGCCCTGCTTTATAATACATCGGTGTATTGTTTTGTGATTGCCGGTATTTTTATCCTGCCCGATACACCACAGCTTTTTTTCTGGCTCATCAGCATGTACATGCTAATTGTTGCCCTCCCCGATAAAGAAATTTCGAAGAAAAGCCGGAACATTTTATTCTATGCAAGCCTCCCTTTAGGTTTAGCCATGTTATCAAAATATACTTCGGTCTTCCTTTGGCTGGGAGCCGGTTTGTACATTCTTTTTTATAACCGGAAATGGTTCCGGACGTTCGAGCTATACCTGGCGGTTTTACTTTCGCTGATCATTTTCTCACCCGTCATTTTATGGAATCTCGAAAATCATTTCATCAGCATGACCTATCAAAGCGAAAGGGTTGGTTTTTTTGATTCCGGCATCAGACCCGACTACTTTTTTACCGAGCTACTCGGGCAGATTTCCTACAATAACCCGGTTAATTTTATAATCATCATTTTTGCATTATTTGCCCTTAAAAAGAGGAAGATCCGCATTTATAATGAGTATGTGAGATTATTGCTGCTCATTTCACTTCCATTGATATTTCTTTTCCTGTTTTTTGCTTTGTTTCATCGTACCCTACCGCATTGGACAGGTCCTGCTTATCTCAGTCTGATAATCATTGCAGCAGCCTGGTTAGCCGAAAAAGCCATGAAACCCGACAAGGCAATTCTTTTTCCAGTACCCATCAGAATTTCGATGGGAATCCTGCTGCTTGCCATCACAATCGGGCTTTTCCAGATTAAATGGGGAGTTTTTACCACTTCAATTGAAAATAACCCCAAAGAACTTGGGAAAAACGACTTTACACTCGATATGTTTGGCTGGCGACAATTTGCAACAAAATTCCACGAACTCGCCGACCGCGATTTTTATTCAAAAAAAATGCCTGCCACGGCGACAATCCTTTCGTACCGGTGGTTCCCGGCAGCACACCTCGATTATTACGTGGCTCATCCGCGTGGCTATAACCTGCTCGCCATTGGTGAACTGGAACGGATTCATAAATATGCCTGGATCGACCGTGAGCGACGCGGATTACACCTTGATGCGGATGCATATTTTATCACATCAAGCCGGGATTTCCAGGACCCGGAGCCATTATTCGGGAAATATTTTATGATTATCGAAGAACCTGAGGTGATTAAGATTTTCAAAAGATCAAAGCATGTCGAGAATTTTTTTGTTTACCGGCTACGCTTCTGTAACCATTTGCCACCCGATGTATTAGATGAATTTGGTATTGCCAATCCCGGCAATAACATTCTTCCTGACGAAGACCTGAATAACGATTCACTCCCTTTTAAAAAGGACAGTATTCCCGGGATTCTTTATTAACCCAATGTTTGGACGTTTCTTTAAGATGGAAATTAGCCTGAGACGCTAAAAAAGCGCCATTTTTTTTCCAATAGAAAAATCGCGTTTGCCATAAATTTCATTTGCATGATAAAAATCTTTATTTTTGGACATGTCAAATCAAAAAGTTATAACTAATACTAAACGAAGATGAAAAAAATTTTACTTCTTTTATCGGCGACTGTATTTGCCATTGTTTCATTTGGGCAGCAAAACCTTCATATCAAAGCCGGTTTGAAGGATGCCAAAGCATCCGGGGTGATTAGCAAGGAAAACACCACCACACATCAGGTAAGTGTTAAACATGGTCGGGTTGCAAGGCCCGAATTTAAATCAGGCGACAACAATATCATACTGCGGAACATCGGTGGTGCAGGTAATGGTTTTGGATTCCTGGGTGTACGTCAGTATTTATGGGTTGACAACGACATCAACTCGGTTTCATTTGTTCATCGTATGCTCAATCCTCCGAACGGACCGGGATCATCTTACCTTGCGTATGATTATTCTACGAATCATGGTGAAACATGGACAGTAAATACACAAGTTTATGATCCGACCCAAGGCACGCTCATTGATGGCAGATATCCGCACGGGGCTATTTATAACCCTGCCGGGAATACCGATCCGGCAAACGCTTATTTCGGTTACTTTGCCTCAACACTCGACCAGAGCAATGGCGGTACCTGGGGAGGTTATGGCTATGGAACACACAAATTTGGATCCATCCAGGCTGCTACCCAACACAATTTTACGAGTTCCGGTGATTTTCTGCAAGGGGTTCCTTCGGCTTATGATATCAGTGCACTTGGCAGGGCCATTTGTGCTGATCCTGCAAAGGTTGGAAGTACATCGCCCTACACCGATAACATGATTTTGACCACCGGAATGTTTAATTCCGAAACCGGAGATTTCGACATGGACCGTTACCTGGTTGATATGCCCGGAAATGCGATTTCACCGGCAGGAGTAAATGCAGGTGTTGCCGACACCAAAGTTGCTTTCTCACCTGACGGACAGATTGGCTATATTGTTTATCTTTCGAACAACGATGGAAATACAATTGAATCTGCCGGTTGCTATTACCCTATTGTTTATAAATCGACTGATGGGGGTGAAAACTGGGATGGACCTTACAACGTTCAGCTTGGCGGTTTCGATGGTATGCCGGGAGTTTTAAATTATCTGTCGGATGCCATTATCGAGGCTTTCTACACACCACCTTTACCGGCACGTGAAGATATTCCTTTTACAACCGCTTTTGAATTCGGCCTTTCGGTTGATTATAACGGAAATCCGCACATGATATTCGACATCGGCATCGGTAGCCAGGAGTGGAGCATTTACACCAACTATGGCGGAAATACCGGTTGTGCCGGCTGCGTTGCCATGATGCATGTTTATTCGCCTAATGGTGGCACCAACTGGATTGGTGATACTGTTTGTACCATGAAAACTTTCAGGGGTGATTTCCCATATACCGGCGGAACCCCGGTTAGTGTGGATAACAGGCCATACATTGCTTCAACACCTGATGGAACAAAGATGTTTTTCTCATGGATTGATACCGACATCCCGGGCATCGGTGATAACCTGCAACCGGATATTTACTGCATTGGCTATGATGTAGTAAATAATACGTATTCACAGGTTTATAATGTTACGGCTTTTTCGAATGCGATGTGGACGGCTTATATGGGTGCCGGTTCGAGACATGTTTTTGTAAACGGTAACACCACGTACACCATTCCGTTTGTTTACCAGGAAATCAATCCGGACGACCTTATCGATCCGGTTCAGTTTGTTTATATTGATAATTTCATATTATCTGATCTGGATCTGGGATTTACGGTTGGTTGTGACGAATTGCAAACACTTAACTTCACGGTTTCACAAAACTTCCCAAATCCCTCCAACGATCACACTAAATTTACAGTTAATCTTACCGAAGCCGGGACTATCAGTTATGATGTTACCAACATGCTGGGACAGGTCATCTGGTCGGCTAATCCGATGACGGCTCAGGCCGGGACAAATGTTCTTAACATCAACACCCGGAATTTTAAGCCTGGGATTTATTTTTATAATGTAAGAATGGTAGAAAATATAATCACCCGAAAGATGGTTATCGAATAATTGCCTGCCTGGAAAATGGATGCTCATTCGTTATTCGGCCTGCATCAGTTTTTACGGCAGCTGGTGCTTTGATTAAAATTAACGATAAGATGTTTAAAACCCGGAATCCTCAAAAAAGACTCCGGGTTTTTTTAAGATCTTTTTTCTTTAAAAAAAGTTTTCATCAGGGCTGAACAATCCGGCTCAAGAACTCCGCTAACCATTTGGGTTTTTGGATGAAGAATCTTAGGATCGATAAGTGTAAATCCTCTTTTCGTATCGAATGCGCCAAAAACGATTTTCGAAATCTGTGTCCAGAAAGAAGCTCCTGCACACATTACGCATGGTTCGACGGTTACATAAAGCGTACAGCCGTCGAGGTATTTACCTCCCAAAAAGTTGGAAGCAGCCGTAAAAGCCTGCATTTCGGCATGGGCGGTAACGTCGGTAAGCTGTTCGGTGAGATTATGTGCCCGGGCAATGATGCGGTTGTTGCAAACTACTACTGCACCTATGGGGACTTCATCTTTGTCAAAAGCCAGACGGGCTTCTTTTAAAGCCTCTTTCATGAAATATTCGTCGGTATATAATTTGAGCATAATGCAAAAATATGTGATAATTTTAAATATGCACAGGCTGATTTAATGAAAAGGTACAGTTGGAATAATTTGGATTTACATCTTTGTTTGGTATCAGGCGAAATGAACATTACAGTCCTATGCTTGTTAGATTTGAAAAATTAAAAAGAATAGTTCAATGATTTCAAGAAAATTAGAAACAGCAATAAACGAGCAAATTAAACTCGAGGAACAATCGTCCAGGATTTACATGGCAATGGCTTCCTGGTGCGAAGCAAACGGATTACCCGGTGCCGCCAAATTTCTTTATTTTCATAGCAACGAAGAACGACTTCACATGCTGAAATTCATTCATTTTCTTAACGACCGGGGAGGATATTCGGCTTTACAGGCCATTGAAATGCCAAAAAGTGATTTTTCAACACTGGCCGACGTGTTTAAAGCTATTTTACATCATGAAGAATATGTTACCAAAAAAATAAATGAACTGGTCGATCTTTGCCTTACCGAAAAAGATCACACCACCAATAGCTTTTTACAGTGGTTTGTAACCGAGCAAATCGAAGAAGAAAGCTTAGCCAAAGAAATTAGTGATAAAATTAAACTATTGGGTACTGAGCATGGTGGATATTTCCACATCGATATGTACCTTGCCGGGTTGCCAACAGCTGCAACGGCATCCGCCGCTATAAAAAATGCCTGAATACAATAGTTGTTTCAGGACAAGGCTTTCTTAACCGGGGCCTTTTTTGTTTTCGATTTCCCGTACCAGTTCCCGATACCAGGTTTCTCCGTACCTCCTGATCAGTGAATCTTTGAGAAATTTATAAAGGGGTACGCCAAGCCTGTTCCCATTAACCAAAGCCGGTCTGCAAATGGGCCATTCGTGGTAATTTACAGCATCAAAGGTTTCGTAGGTTGTAATCCGTACCGGGTAAAGATGACACGAAACAGGTTTTTGGAAGTCTGTTTTCCCTGCTTTGAAAGCCTTTTCGATGGCGCATCCGGCAATGCCATCATTAAAAATGGCATATGCACATTCGCGTCCATCGACAAGTGGCGTTACAAAATCACCGGCAGCATCATAATCGAAAACCCCCAGGCTTTCAATCACTTCTACACCTTTTTCCGTCATAAATGGTTTCACATTGTCAACGGCATCTTCAAGCAGGCTGATTTCTTCTTCCAACAATGGAGCGCCGGCATCGCCATCAACACAGCAGGCACCTTTGCATTTTTTAAGGTTGCAAACAAACCTGACGTGGCTTAAATCGTCCGAAATGGTGGTATTATCAATGACTATCATGGCTGCAAAATTACATAAATTCGTTTAGTAAGGCATAAACGGAAGCCGGCAGTGCCAGACGGCAGGCGGCAACTTCCAACATTCCAACTTTCCATCATTCTAAAATTGCCTATTATTGCATCAAAAATCGCGATAAATGAAACGTTTGTTTGCCGCCATCAAGGTGTATCCGGATGTGAATCTGATTAAAATTTATAATAGCCTGAAATCAGCACTCCGGGACGAAAAGATTAACTGGGTGAATGAGAATAATATCCACATCACACTAAAATTCTTTGGTGAAACTCCTGAAGATAAGATCGGTGAAATTTGCGGAATCTTTGATAAAGTTGCAGCTCGCCATCAGCCTTTTGATTTGAATCTTGAAAATGCCGGCATTTTTGGAAGCCGCTACGACCCGCGTGTTATCTGGTTTGGGATGGCTCAAAGCGAATCTGTCGAAAAATTAGCTAAGGATGTTCTTCATAGTTTAAAAACCATTGGTTTTGAACCCGACGGGCAAAATTTCAAACCCCACCTTACGGTTGGACGAATCAAGCAAATCAGCGATAAAAAGTACTTTCAGCAAACCATCGACACTTTCAAAACTTCTTTTATCCAGGATGTTCCGGTAACGGATTTCAAGCTATTTGAAAGTATCCTCCGGCCACAGGGGCCGGTTTATCATGTTGTGGAGACCTTTAATTTAGGCGAATAAATTGACGAACAAAAATTAACCCCTGACAACATTTAAATTCTGTCAGGGGTAATTGAAAAAAATTCAATTTCGTAAAACTATAAATGGATCACTTCATCATAAGCTGCTGCGGTGGCTTCCATCACAGCTTCCGACATGGTGGGGTGGGGGTGGATGGCTTTGATAATTTCTTCACCAGTGGTTTCGAGTTTTCGGGCTACCACAACTTCGGCAATCATTTCGGTAACGTTGTCGCCGATCATCTGAGCGCCAAGCCATTCACCATATTTAGCATCAAAAACAACTTTTACAAAACCTTCCTTATTTCCGGCAGCACTGGCCTTGCCCGATGCAGAAAATGGAAATTTTCCTACTTTAACTTCATAGCCGGCTTCGGAAGCCTGTTTTTCGGTCATCCCAACCGAAGCAATTTCAGGGTTGGTGTAAGTGCAGGCAGGAATGTTGCCATAATCGATTGGTTCGGTGTGTTTACCTGCAATTTTTTCGACACAGGTGATGCCTTCGTGTGATGCTACATGTGCAAGAGCAGGTCCATGAACGATATCACCAATTGCATAATAGCCTTCAACATTGGTTTTGTAAAAATCATCGATAACAACTTTTCCTTTTTCGGTCTTTATACCAACTTCCTCCAATCCGATTCCTTCGAGGTTCGTTGCAATCCCAACCGCCGAAAGCACAATATCGCATTCGACAGTTTCTTCACCCTTTTTCGTTTTTATAAGTACTTTACATTGTTCGCCTGACAAATCAACCGATTCTACCGAAGAACTTGTATAAACCTTCATCCCTGATTTTTTAAATGAGCGCTCAAGCTGTTTCGAAACTTCTTCATCTTCAAGCGGCACAACATTGGGCAGAAATTCGACAAGGGTAACCTTTGTGCCGACAGCATTATAAAAATAGGCAAACTCAGAGCCGATGGCTCCTGATCCGACCACTACCATCGAAGCGGGTTGTTTGTTGAGTGTCATGGCCTCGCGGTAGCCAATGATTCTTTTCCCGTCCTGTTTTAAATTGTCGAGCTGACGTGAACGGGCACCGGTGGCAATGATGATGTGATTTGCAGTATATTCGGTTATTTTACCATCTCCAGCGCTAACCTCAACCACTTTACCGGGTTTTACCTTACCAGTTCCGGCAAGCACTTCTATTTTATTTTTCTTAAAAAGGAAATTAACACCATTGCTCATGCCTTTTGCAACTTCACGGCTACGTTTCACTATCCCTTCAAAATCCGGAGTAGCTTCACCGGATAATTTAATGCCATAATCGCCGGCATGTTTTAAATAATTGAAAACCTGGGCACTTTTAAGCAGCGCTTTGGTAGGGATGCAGCCCCAGTTGAGGCAAACACCGCCAATAGATTCCTTTTCGACAACTGCAACTTTCATTCCGAGTTGCGATGCTCTGATGGCTGCCACATAACCGCCCGGGCCACTTCCAATTACTATCAGATCATAATTCATATTGTAGGATTTTATGTTTTTGCAAAAATATTAAAATTAGACTTGCCCTTTTTAGGGATCCGGTAAATTTTATTAAACCAATACGTAAATGTTGAATGTTTGAAATTTATTTAAGAAAGCCGAGAGCTGGAAAATGCCGGTATTTATTTCTTCCGTTGTTCCTGATCAAGCATGTATCTGGCATCCTGATTTATCATATCATTTAATGGAATTCCCTTCTCGGTAGCTTTTTTTGTAACCATTTCAAGCCATTTCGGGTCTTTCCGGATCTGGTTTTCATAATTCCGGATTTTTACTTCATCGCCGGATTCGTTGCCAATTTCCTGGTTAGCCAGGTATTCGGCATCCATATGAACCATCTCAACTGTATCCATGAAAAATGAAGCGGCTTTTTTGCCTACTATGGCAAGCCAGGAAGGATCGGATTGAATGGCAACTATATTTTTTTGGATCAGGTGATACTTTTCGTTTATGGCCGGATGGTCGGCTTTAAATACGTAATCGGCATCACGACTAAGCATTTCATTGAAGCTAATACCCTGTTCCTCTGCTTTTTTGGCTACAGCGGCCTTCCAGTCGGGGGTATCGAGAATAATTTTTTTATAATGATCAAGGCCGTACCATGTAAGGTAACCTTCGAGATTCTCTTTTATCGCCTCGTATGTTGCCTCATTGTTGATGGCGTCTTCCAGTGGAATTCCTGTTTTTTGGGCCTTTGATAAAATTTTTGTAAACCAGGTTGCATCTGACTTAATCCCGTTGGCGAAATCATAAATCAGATCATCACTGCAAGGTGGTGTGTAGAGCTTGAAAACGTTATCCACAAACCCCCAGTCGAACTTATACAGAAACCTTTCTGTAACTGAAAGTAAAATAATATCCTGTTTCTCGATTTCTGCTTTCAGGTCGAGGTCTTTAACCCATTTTGGACCATAATAAAAATCGGGATACACTTTGGCATTGAAATACCAGAAGGTCTCATTGGCAAACAGATTTTTTGGAAGCCGGGTATTGAAAATATTCCAGTAATAGCTATCGGCGATGGTAAGAACCATAGGACGGGTTCTGGTACTATCGGTTTTAAAACTGTATTCTGGGTATGCCACTTCAGGATGAGGCAGTCGCCAGAGTAAATTCATGGTTTTGCCAATATCGTAATCGCTGTCGCGGAGCTGCTCTGTAACGAGCATGGAATCGAGATGCATCTCAGGTAATTTTATCCCACGGAGATTTTCGATGTATCTTATCAGCGAGTCAGCAACAAACGACATGCCGTATTCGCTCCAGTGAATGCCCCATTTGGGATAGAGCGGGTAAGGTTTGGTCCCTTTGAGTCCGTTGTAATATTTGTTGTAATCGATAAACCGGACGCCTAGTTTTTTAGCTTCCTGCGTAAAATATTCGTAATTGGACAGGCTGATGCCCTTATCTAGGTAACGATCCGGAATGTCTTCAGGGTAAAATCTGACTTTGCTTGGCTCAAAAATCAACACAAAGTCAATGTCGTATTTTTCTTTCAGGTATTTCTGCAGGAATTTTACACGGCTCAGTTTTTTCCGGATCGTTTTTTTGCCGATAAAATCTTCACCGGTATATGCCCTGATGTAGTCGTATTCAAAAAGCATCCGGTCCTTTCCAACCACAACCCCATCGGCGTTAGCTTTATGAAAGAGGCAGAAGTCGATCTGATTGTTGAGCCTGACGAAAAAACTCCTGAAGCCGATATGGTCTTCAATGTAATTGTTGAACTGGGTCTGAAAGTTACCCGAAAGCCACGTTTGCCAAGAAAAAGCAGGTCTTGATGCCAACACAAAATCCCCATCAAGCTGCTTTACCTTTATGAATTTTGTAACATGCTGGATCGTAGGTAATGCAAGCAATACCAGGAGTACGATGAAAACAATATTTTTAAGCCGGCTGATCATCAATAATTTAAAAAACAGGAATTACGAGTTATAATTTCTTTATTGTTGGTGTCTTAAAATCTAAAATAAATAAACGGATTAAAGCCCGACGACGTAATTGATGCAATACAAACTACCGTTAGTAATACACCCAAAACTGTCATCGAAATCATGATGGTTGTTTTCTTTTCATTATTCAACACGTTCATCCACCATTTTTCGATATTGCCGAAAGCGGCAATCAATCCGAAGATTGCACCCAAAATCATCATAGAATTGAATTTGGGGTCAAAATAAACCTGTTCTGCCAATCCGTCGAAAGCAAACATACGACCGATGTAATCAAAGGCATATCCCAGCGACTCCGACCGGAACAGCACCCAGCCTATCAGTGTAATAAAATAAGTGAGTGCGATGTTCGGAAATTTGCCCAACCTGCTGGTTAATTTAATTAGAAACATACGATCGGCAACAAGAAAAAGCCCGTGAAAAGCTCCCCAAACCACAAAATTCCAGGCCGCACCATGCCATAAACCTGAAATGAGGAAAACCACCCAAAGGTTAAAATAAAGCCGGTTTTGAGAAACCTTGTTGCCACCCAGGGGAATATACAAATAATCGCGCATCCAGCGACCAAGTGTCATGTGCCAGCGACGCCAGAATTCGGTGATATTTTGCGAAATGTATGGATTGTTGAAGTTCTCAGGAAATTTAAATCCGATCATGCGTCCTATTCCAATAGCCATATCCGAATAACCTGAAAAATCGTAATAAATCTGGAATGAATAGGCAATTATGGCAATCCAGGCCAAAGAGGTTGAAATATCAGCAGTTTGCATGGCAAATATCTTATCAACCTGCTGGCCGAGGACATTAGCGATAAGTACCTTTTTCGAAAGCCCAATGACAAACCTGAAAAATCCCAGCAATCTTGCATCAACAGTTTCAAAAGTCCGCCGGTTTTCGATCTGGTCGGCAATTTCATTAAACCGAACGATGGGGCCGGCAATGAGCTGAGGGAACATAAGCAGATAAAGTGCATAATCCCAAACTTTTTTCAATGGGGCATGTACTTTCCGGTAAACGTCAACTGAATAGGTAAGTTTCTGAAAAGAGAAAAACGAAATCCCGATAGGCAGGGCCACTGCTGTCCACTTCAAATGGGAAAACCCTAATCCGGTAAGTGCAAAATTCAGGTTTTCAACAAAAAAATTGGCGTATTTAAAATAGGCCAGCATACCAATATTCAGTACCACCGAGATTGTCAACAAAACTCTTCGTGCAGGCCTTGAAGTGGAGTCATGCATAACATCCACCAGGTAATAATCGATAATGATGGAACCCAGAACAATAAAAATGAAATCTGGAGCACCCCAGCCATAAAAGAAAATGCTGGCCAGCAATGCAAAAATGTTTTTCAGCTTTACAGGAATGAGGTAATAAACGATCAGGAAGACCGGGAAAAAATACAGAAGAAACAAACTGCTGCTGAATACCATATTATTTTTTCAGGAAAACTGGGGCAAAAGTAAATATTCCTGTCAATTCATCCTGATCATTTTTCCTGTTCGGATATTTTCACCAACTTTGACCTGGTAAAAATAAATCCCCGGGTGAACCATTTTTTCATGGTCATCTCTGGAATTCCACTTCACTGAATATCTGCCGGGCTTAAAATGCCGGGCAGGTATAAGCCTCGAAATCATTTTTCCAAAAATATCGAAAATAGCAATTTCAACTTCCGAATCTTCGGTAATAACAAAACTGATTGAGGTTTCGGTATTGAAAGGATTTGGAAAATTACCAATTTTAATTGTTTCGGCTGGTTGATCCGTGACTTCCGGAGTGCCGGTTATGTAATCGACAAGACCGAAAAAGGTAAGGATATTTTTCATCAGCAGTTCTCTGTCGTCTAAAGTTGAACTGGTTTCCAGGCTTCCGAATTCGATAAAGGAACCAATGGTTTTGTAAACATCATTTTCGTATGCGATTGCAGAATTATGAAAACTTGAGGTATCTAACCTGAAAACCGGAAATGCAGTTCCTTCCGGCTGAAAATAGTAATTGATCATTTTGTACTGGGCATTGGAATTGAACAGCATTCCCCCGGTAAATGTGCCATCAACACCTTTTATTTGTAAAAAGTTTATCCAGCTTGAAGCGGTAACATTAATGCTAAATTTTGGATGAACGGCAGTTTGCGGGTCCTGCTTCCATGTGATGGCTCCTTCCATGTATAATTTTCCGCCTTCATCCAGGTAAGACGCAAGATTGCTGCCTTCTTCGGAAGTAAGGGGGGTATTTTGATAAAATGTACCGAGACACAGAAATATCGATCTGTACAAGCCCAATTTAGCAGGAACCGTGTCGGCAACCTGAAATTCAATGCCTACACCTTGCAACGCAGATACGATTGCCTGCCTGGAAACTGAATTTTGAGCAAGGTTGATGACAAGCACCGGAAACTGGCCGATTACCAGATCAAATACTTCGGCATGGTTTATTTCAGGGTCAGCGGTAATCTCAAAATAAAATCCGGAAATATGCGATATAGGGGTATTCGAACTGGCACTTACCGAAAACAATAATTCCTTGCTTTGCCCTGGCGCCAAATCCCCGAAAGCTATCGATGAAGAAGTATTTATGGTGATGAATGGGTCGGAAGTAGTTAAAAGTCCGTAAACATTTTCAGCCGGAGCCGATCCGTCGTTGGTGACTGTTAGGTTAATATCAACAGTTTCGCCAGGATCGAGTTTGTGATTATTATTATCAACAACCATGAATTTCGAAAGGTACAATCCGGGGGCAAAAGTCTCGAATATCATTTTCCCTTCCCAGCTTTTTTCAGATGCATCAAGTGTGGTATTTAAAATAAATGAGTATTTATCGGGGCAAGAATCCAGAACCCTCATGGTCTGGGCATTATTAATGGTAATTGTTTGCCCGGGATTAATGGTTCCGAAAGACGCAAAGCCATCCAGAATTTCAAGAAAAGGGTAATTATTTCCGATATTCATCACGACATTATGAAAAGGAGAAGTACTAATATTATTGAGGGTAACGTCGGTATTTACTGTATCTCCGCTTTGAACGACGGAATCGCTGCCAAAATGGATATGGTATGAGAATAGCAAACCATCAGTCATTTGAAAAGTTTTTGTGTTGGAAATATTTTTATTATCGGTAACCTTAACTGAAATGTTTTTGATATTGTTGTTCAACACCGGAGTCCCTGTAAGAAGACCTTCTCCGGAGAGTTCTGTTTGCTGAGGCCTTAGGTCGGGAATCAGGGCATAAGCACCATTGCGGGGCATTGTTTTTGTATTTGACCAGCCAACCATTTTATAATCTTCCCTGTTACCCGTCGAAACACCTGCGTACCAAAGCAGATCTTCATTTACTTCAATATCATTATAAAAATACCTGATTGTGCCATCCGGGTATAAAATCGCTGCAAATTCTGCATGACCAATTACCTCATCATTTGCAAGAATAGGTTTACTCCACCTGAAAGCTGCATGAGTTTCATCGCCTTCGTACCACATTCCATCGCCATCAGTTGGAGGAGGATAATATTTTAAAGGTTTGTTGAAAAAGACTGAAATATTTTTTATGCTTTTAAAAAGCAGGAAAGGATCATTGAAATATGGCCATGGATACAGATCGGCATCAAACATGATAAAACCATCCTGATGAATAAAAAGTTTATTGAATGTTTCACCGTAAAACGGAAAATCGAATTCAATATCCTGTTCGGCATAATGAAGGGTTTCAGGTGGAGTTATTGGAACTGCTTCAATTTGAGGAAATCCTGCTGCATAACTTTGCTGATAATACTTATCTGTGAGTTCCCATTTGTATGGCTGGGTTCCTCCTTCAGCAGTTAACTGAACTTCATATGGCACTCCATTGGCTACGGCCGGAAGTTCTTCGTTAACAATATTTACCTTATCAAAATTAAGGGTATGGACAACTGAAAGCCGTGTTGTGCCATTCTCGGAAATTGGAACATGTTCGTCGGGACAATGGATTTCGGTTGCACCACCATTTGTGTAATCCATTACTGAATAGCTTACAATTTCACCTGTTCCTTCATTATTGGGATCATTTTCATTGACTACAGCAAAAAATTTAGCTGGTTTTCCCGGAGTAACATAACTCAATAATGGAGTAAGGTCAAGACCAATTTCGATCGTCTTTTTCATTTCATCGTCGCGTTTGCCCTGCATGTATTGATCGTCGCCCTGGTAGTTAAACACAGGGAAAGATATTTCGTTGTCGGGCCTGATATCACTGATATTGGTGGAAACCCCCGCCATAATTTTAATTTTTTCCCGTGAGTCGTGTTTCACTGTTAGTTTCATAGTCAGTTCCGGAGTGTAATCTGGTTTGACGTCCAAAATATGAATGGAATGGTTCCAGATGCCACCATCCTGGAGGTCATCGGCGATAACTTTGTACATCATGAAGCAAAATCCTGCATTACCCCAGGTATCCCCATAACTGTTGGCAAATTTTACGGCACCAATTTCCCAATCTTTCATATCCACAACCTGATCATTATTTATGTCGATATCATTGGTAAACAGTCCGTCGTTATTATAATCGTAACGGATGCTATCGTTATAGCCAACGATTGTCATGGCGTGGGTTGCAACCCCTCCAATAAAGGCAGTCATTACGATTTTGCCTGCTTCAGGACTTTCGGGAGGAAGAACCTGATATCCCCATGGGCTTCCTGCATAAAATCCAGCCACACCACCATATTCTGAACCGTCAAGATGGTCGTTGAGCCAGTGTTTTAAAGTGAGCAGGCCATCCGGCGTATTTGCTTTTATCTGGTTCACGCTGCTAATCCGGTTTTTCATGGCATGGTAATATTTGTCGTAGCCTGTAATCCAGGTAATGCCTTCATCAATCGCCATCCCGCCATATTCATAAACATTGGGTGTTCCCAAAACCCGCAGGATTTCAAAACTATGGAGGTAGCTCACGCCATACCAGCCATTACCCCCATTCATAAAATTCCATGTAAAATGTGTTGGATATTGGTTGATGGAGGTATCTGCGGGAAGGTTCCTGGCCCGGTCGATCTCGTATGTAAAATTATAGCCAATGCCTCCTGATTGTCCGCAGGAAGCTCCGGACTGGTTAAAGATAGGCCTGAACCAGGGTAATTCAGAATTGTCCAGGGATGATGGTAAGCTGCGATATCTATAATTTTCAGGCAATTTAATTTCTGGAAGGTTGCTAAACCAAATCGAATCGGCCTGGTTGATAATGTTTTCGGAGGGATAATTCCCGAACAAGCTTCCCTGAGCAAAAACCTGAATTTGTAAGGTTATAAGAAGAATCGAAAAGAGTAGTTTGTTTTTCATAAATTCCGGATTATCAAAAGAGCAATTCTTTAAAAGTGGTGAAAGTAAACCCGTTGTTTTCAAAATCAAAGCATTAGTAAGATTTCGGCAAAGTTAAATCAGTAATCGGAGGATAAATCAAGAAAGAGAAATTAATCTGAACTAATCAAATCAAAAACCGTCTTCTTTAGAAATCTTAACAGCTAATTTTGCTATCATTGCAATATTTATTTTAAGAAAATTGTTTAATAGCGGCGATGAGGATGGAAATTGCCGGGCAGGGGAAAAAGCTCTTCCCGGTGGGTAGCTTAATGCTTCTGACAGGTCATTGCCGCAATTTAAATTCTGTTTTAACTTCTCCGGTTTTTTGACGGTTAATGAAGGAAATTTTTTTTTTTGATGAAGGAAAAATCTGATCAGCTTTTAGATATTTTGGAACCTGAAGAAACCGAAACCGGTATGCTTGAGGTTTATGGGGCCAGGGTTCATAATCTTAAAAATATCGATCTCAAAATCCCGCGCAACAAGCTGGTTGTGATTACCGGGCTGAGTGGCAGCGGCAAATCATCCCTGGCTTTCGATACGATTTATTCCGAAGGTCAGCGACGTTACATGGAAACGTTCTCAGCCTATGCCAGACAATTTATCGGCAACCTTGAACGACCCGATGTCGACAAAATTGATGGACTTAGCCCAGTGATTTCGATCGAACAAAAAACTGTCAACAAAAACCCGCGATCCACTGTGGGGACAATCACCGAGGTTTATGATTTTCTAAGATTGTTGTATGCCCGTATTGCCGACGCTTATTCGTACAACACCGGTGAAAAGATGGTTCGTTACACCGAGCAGCAAATTATCAGCCTGATCCTCGAACACTTTACAGGCGAGGCTATAACCCTGCTTGCCCCTGTTGTAAGGGCCCGAAAAGGTCATTATCGCGAATTGTTCGAACAGGTTCGAAAACAAGGATTTTTAAAGGTCAGGATTGATGGGGATATCGAAGATTTAAGTTTTGGGATGAAACTCGACAGATACAAAACCCACGACATCGAAATTGTGGTCGATCGCATAAGAATCGATGTTCAATCAAAGGAAAGGCTTACAAAATCGGTTCAAACGGCATTAAAATATGGCAAAGGCGTTTTGATGATCCTCGATCAGAAAGAGAATAAAATCAGTCATTACAGCAAGTTACTCATGTGTCCTACCACCGGACTTTCATATGATGAACCTGAACCCAACACATTTTCGTTCAATTCACCTTACGGTGCCTGCCATCATTGCAATGGCCTGGGTGAGGTATCCGAAATCGATTTTCAAAAAGTAATCCCCGACGATACCCTAAGCATTAAAAAAGGAGGATTGGCTCCACTGGGGGATTTTAAAAACAACTGGATTTTTAAACAAATCGAAGCCATCGGCGATAAATACGATTTCACACTCGATACTCCAATAAAAGATATTCCGGAGGACGGACTCACCACCATCCTTTATGGCTCTGATGAGATCATTCATGTTAAAAACGATTATCTTGGTGTCACTTCATCTTATTCGCTTAATTTTGAAGGCATCATCAATTTTATTCAGAACCAGGACCAGGAGAGCGTTTCAAAAAATATCCTTAAATGGGTCAGTAGTTTTATGAACAGGGTGCCATGCAGCGAATGTAATGGTTCAAGGCTTAAAAAGGAATCGCTTCATTTCAGGATTTCTGATAAGAATATATCTGAGCTCGCCAGTATGGATTTAGTTTTACTGAGAGATTGGATTGATACGTTACCTCAGCGACTTGATGAACGCAATGTGAGGATTGCCAGGGAGATTCTGAGGGAAATCAGTTCACGTATTGGGTTTTTGCTTGAAGTAGGTCTCGACTATATAACTTTGAACCGCCCTGCCAGGAGTTTATCCGGTGGTGAATCCCAGCGGATCAGGCTGGCCACTCAAATTGGATCTCAGCTTACGGGTGTGTTGTACATTCTCGACGAGCCAAGTATCGGACTTCATCAGCGCGACAACCGCCGACTAATCGAAGCACTTAAGGAACTTCGTGATGTCGGAAACTCTGTGATCGTTGTGGAGCACGATAAAGAGATGATCATGTCGGCGGATCATATTGTTGACATCGGTCCAGGTGTGGGCAGGAGAGGTGGATTTATTGTTGGCCAGGGTTCGCCGGCTGAAATGATGAATTGCAAAACACTTACCTGCCAGTACCTTAACGGTGAAAAGAAAATAGAGGTACCACAAATCCGTCGCTCAGGAAATGGTGAATCGTTGGTTTTGAAAGGTGCAAGTGGCAACAACCTCAAAAATGTTAATCTGGTTATCCCGCTCGGAAAATTCGTATGTATCACGGGCGTATCGGGAAGCGGTAAATCGAGCCTGATCAACGAAACACTGTACCCGATCCTCAGCAATTATTTTTACCGGTCCGAGAAAAAACCATTGCCTTACAAAGAAATCTCAGGCCTCGGTCGCATCGATAAAGTTATCGAAATCGACCAGTCTCCAATTGGACGGACACCACGGTCGAATCCGGCAACTTATACAAAGGTTTTTGATGAGATAAGAAAACTTTTTGGTGAAATTCCTGAATCAAAAATCCGGGGATATCTGCCGGGCCGCTTTTCGTTTAATGTAAAAGGTGGCCGTTGTGAAACCTGCAAAGGAGCTGGTGTACGCATGATTGAGATGAATTTTTTGCCCGACGTACATGTTCCGTGCGAAGATTGTAACGGCAAGCGCTATAACCGGGAAACCCTCGAAGTGAGGTTCAAGGGTAAATCCATCAACGATGTGCTCGATATGACCATCAACCAGGCAGTCGATTTTTTTGAAAGCATCCCCTCAATCATACAGAAAATCCGTACACTCAAAGAGGTTGGATTAGGTTACATCACACTGGGGCAGCAATCAACCACCTTGTCGGGAGGTGAGGCTCAACGTGTGAAGCTGGCTGCCGAATTGTCGAAACGTGATACCGGAAGAACACTTTACATCCTTGATGAACCCACGACCGGCCTTCATTTTGAAGATGTGAAGGTTTTGCTTGATGTATTGCAGCGATTGGTAGCCAGAGGAAATTCAGTTTTGGTGATCGAACACAATATGGACGTGATAAAAGTTGCCGATCATATTATCGATCTTGGACCTGAAGGAGGTATGCGCGGCGGAAAAATTATTGCAGAGGGAACACCTGAGGAAGTCAGCAAAAGCAAAGAAAGCTACACTGCTGAATTTCTGCTCAGGGAACTGAATTAAGAGATGAAAGAAATTTGATGTAATTTTGGAATCGTATTTTTGGGCCAGGTTAACCGATTCCCAACTAAATTATGTAAACCGAATAATAGTACACCTTAAATATATATGTATGACTGAAGCAGAAAAAGAATATTTATCAGAACCAATTGACGACAAAGTTAAGGATGCAATCACTCCTAAAAACTGGAACGAAATAAAAACGAATGATTCGTGGTCGGTTTTTAAAGTAATGTCAGAATTGGTTGATGGGTTTGAAAAACTGGCACGGATTGGCCCTTGTGTATCAGTTTTCGGATCGGCACGGCTCAGGGAAAATGATTCGGATTACAGGCTGGCAGAGGAAATCGCATATCTTCTGACTAAAAAGGGATTCGGAATAATCACAGGTGGTGGCCCGGGTATTATGGAAGCTGCAAACAAAGGAGCACATTTTGCAGGAGGGAAATCTGTAGGGCTTAACATCGAGTTGCCCCACGAGCAAAGGGCTAATCCATTTATCGATAACGATAAACTGTTGAGTTTCGATCATTTTTATGTCCGGAAAGTAATGTTTATGAAGTACTCTCAGGGTTATATTGTTTTGCCGGGCGGCTTCGGGACATTGGATGAAATGTTCGAGGCAATCACACTTATTCAAACCCACAAAATGGTCAGATTCCCTGTTGTACTTGTTAAAACGGAATATTGGAAAGGACTAATCGACTGGATCAATGATAAACTATTAAGTCATGGGATGATCAAGCCAGAAGACATGAAACTTTTTCGTTTGGTCGATACTGCCGAAGAAGCTGTTGGACATATCGAAAAGTTCTATGCCAAATATCAAATAAAGCCAAATTTCTGATTCTGATGATTGTTGTACCCCTGAAACCGCAAATTATCGATATCGACGGACTACACCTTCATCTCGATGCCATTTTGAATGGTTCACCGGTAAATTTACTTTTGGATACCGGAGCTTCCCGCTCAGCAATCAGCAAAACGATAGCTTCACTATTGGATTCAGGTTTTGCCAATCCTGTGGAAAGCATCGAAAGTTTTGGCTTTGGAGATAATTTTGACAGCTATGTTATCGAAATTCCGGGTTGGGAATTTTATGGGAAAGTGATTAAAAACTACCAGATGGCTGTTTTCGATTTTCGGCCTTTAAACGAAATGATGGATAAGATGGGTTTTCCGGAAATTGATGGGATGATTGGTGGTGATCTGTTAAGAACAGCCGGTGTGAAACTGGATTACGGTAATGAAAATATGGTCATTGGCAATTCACGTATCCCGTTGGAACTTATCATTCCTGATGGGGTGGGCGTGGAGTTGATGGCAGAAATCGAAATCGGTGGTCAGTTTTTAACAGTATTCATCGATACAGGTGCCAGTAAAAGTGTATTCGGGCTTCAGACTGTAAAACGGATTTTTAATCTCAGCGAAGACGAACTCAGCCAAAACGAAAATTCAGCCATTGGTGTCGATCATATGGGCATTGGTAAAGAACTGATCATGCTTAAAGAGCTAAAGATAGGAGATATTTTGCTGAAGGATGTGGGAGCCATAAATTTTAGCCTCGAAAACATCAATGAAACCTATAAGAGTTTCAATATCCCACCGATTGATGGAATTCTTGGCGGAGATATTTTAAAGATGCTCGATGCAGTGGTTGATTATGAGAATTTTGAATTGAGATTATCTGAAAAGGAGCAGTCAGCTTTTGAAAAAGATTAAAAAAAAGCAAAAAAAAATTTTGGTAGTGTAAAATTTGATTTTACTTTTGTAGCCCTAAATAAATGCGGAAGTAGCTCAGTTGGTAGAGCATAACCTTGCCAAGGTTAGGGTCGCGGGTCCGAGTCCCGTTTTCCGCTCCAGATCCCGAAAAACCGGGATTTTTTTTTAACAACGTTCTTTCAGGTGTGTAATTGGCGGGAGCAGTCATTTTGATTGGTAGCACAGATTGATAGTTTTTGGAGGTTGCACACTTTATAGTGATGTTTTGCCCAGGTGGTGGAATTGGTAGACACGAAGGACTTAAAATCCTTTGACCATTGCGGTCGTGCGGGTTCAAGTCCCGCCCCGGGTACACAAAATCAGAATCAAAGCCTTGAAATTAAGTTTTCAGGGCTTTTTTGTTATTACCGGGTACGTTATGCCC
>Ga0172370_10001447_pt1 | contig 36023 bp, 36 predicted proteins | sample LakKiv5m_FD_114538 | JGI IMG/M metagenome (GOLD analysis project Ga0172370, IMG submission 114538) | Freshwater microbial communities from Kabuno Bay, South-Kivu, Congo - kab_022012_11.5m | ecosystem: Environmental > Aquatic > Freshwater > Lake | place: Democratic Republic of the Congo...
CCCCTGCGAAATGGAATTGGATAATTTTGCGCGTTCCGCATCCAAAGCGGAAGAACCCCCCAAAGCGGATTCATATTCCGCAATTTGCGCTTCGCAATCCTTCATGGCGGCGGCATTTGCGCGGAATTGGTCGCCTTTTTGTTTGCCCTCTTTGCCCAAATCTTCCAGCGTTTGCAGGCGATGTTCCGCGCTTAAGGGCTGACCGCACAAAGGGCAAGCCGCGCCTTGCGCTTCTTGCAATGCGTCTAGGCGCGCCTTCACATCGTCCATCTCTTTGCGGAGAAATTGATTTTCCGCCTTCAACGCGGAAAGTTTTTCCCGCGCCGCGTTGCGCCGTTCTTCCAACGCGCCGCGTTCGGCGAGTTTTGCTTCTACGTCTTGCAGGGTTTGCCGCGCCGCATCCATTTGGTTTTGCAGCGCTTGCGCCGCCGCAGTTTGTTCTTCTAACGCGGCGCGGCGCTGGCGCAGCGTTTGAATTTCTTGCTCTAATTTTGCGCGCTCCACTTCAACTTCCCGCAGCAGCGGCTGACGTTTTTCATCTTCCGCATGAAAACGGCTCGCCGCCGCTTCAAAAGATTCCAGCGTTTGGCGGGCGCTGCGCCATGCCGCGTATGCCGACTCAATTTCTTGTTGGCGGGCAAGGGTTGCAGACTGAGCGCTGCGGGTAGATTCCTTTTCTGCCAAGCGGGATTGGCTTGCCCGTAGCGCGAGGCGCGATTTTTCCAGCGCGGCGGAGAGCGTCTGGGCGAGTTTTCTCTGCCCATCCAATTGAACGGCGGCGCGGCGAAGATTCTCTAAGGCAGATTCTTGCGCGGCGCGCGCGGCGGTGAGACGGGCAAGCATTTGCTCCAATTCAGAAAGCCGCGCCTTGCGGGCGGGTTCTTCCGCCAACTCGTTTTCAATTTCCGCCAGATGCCCGTCCATTTGAGCGGCTTCGCCTTCAATCAATTTGCGCTGTTCGGCGGCGCGTTCTTTGTATTCCTCCCACACCTCCAACCCCAAAATGGCGCCGAGGATGGCTTTGCGCTCGCTTGGTTTTCTTTGCGTAAATTCATCGGCTTTGCCTTGCAAAAAAAATGAAGCGTTGATAAAGGTCTCGTAATCCATCCGCAGGGTATGCTCAATGCGGGCTTGTGTCTCGCTGGTGGATTTTTCCGTGAGCGGACGCCAGCCTTGCGCGGCTTGAATTTGAAATTCAAGGGTGGTTGTTTTTCCACGCGGAAGTTTTCGCAGCGCGCGGTAGAGGTTGGATTCGTATTCAAAGGTAAAGGCGACTTCGGCGGCTTTGACTTCGGGGCTAAGGTGAATCACGTCCGCGCTTTTACCGCGCGCCTTGCCGAAGAGCGCCCAAGTGATTGCGTCTAATAAGGAAGATTTGCCCGCGCCGTTATGCCCTGAAATGCAGGCAAGGTCAAAGGAGTCAAAACTAAGTTCGGTAGGTTGTTGGTAAGAAAGAAAACCGGCAATACGAAGATGACGAGGTATCATGCTTCGATTATAATCGCCCTATGTTTGATTCTGATACGCCCCGTAGCCGCCTGCGTATGGCGCTCGTTACCATCATCATCGCCACCCTGCCATGTTATTGCATTGGGCTGATAGCCTTCTCGCTTGGGCAGCCAGAGACCGCCACCGCCACGCCGAGCGCAACCGTTACGCTCGCTACGCTCAACAGCGAGACCGCCACGCAAACGCCAGCGCCGCTAACCGAAACAGCCACACAGCCCGCCAGCGTAACGCCCACAGAAACGCGCACGCCTACCGTTACTTTTACGCCGTTCCAACCGAACAGCCCCACCCCCACCAACACGTTTATTCCAACCATCACCTCTACGTTTACGTCCACGCCCGTTCCAAGCGATACGCCCACGCAGCCTTTCACCATTACGCCATCGGCTACGCCCAGCGCTACGCCTATCACGCCCACTCTCACCCCCACAGAAATGCCCGCCACGCCCAGCCCTTCCGCCACGGCGTTTGGCGGCGGATAATTCCATGAGCGATATTCTCCCTTTTCTCAAATCTATGATTTCCACCTCCGGGCTTTCAGGCTACGAAGCGCCCATCGCCGAGCTGATTGCCAAAGAGTGGACTCCGCTGGCAGATGAAGTCACCCGCAGCCGACTCGGTTCGGTGCATGGCTTCAAACGCGGAAGCGGCGCGGCAAAACCCCGACCCTCAGTCTTAATCGCCACCCACATGGACGCCATCGGGCTGATGGTTTCGCGGATAGACGGCGAGTTTTTGCACATCACCTCGCTCGGCGGCATTGACCCGCGCGTTCTGCCCGGCACGCCCGTCACCGTCCACGCCTCGCAAAGCAGAACAAACCTGCCCGGCGTCATTGCCATGCCGCCCGCCCATTTATTGCCAGAAGATAAAAACAGCGGCGTGATTAGTATTCCCTATTTACTGGTGGATACCGGACTGACCGCGCGCGAGTTGGCAAAGCATGTTCACGTTGGCGACCTTATCTCCTTTGCCACGCCGCCCGTAGAACTGGGCGAAGGTCTGCTCAGCGGACACTCCATTGACAACCGCGCTTCGGTTGCCGCGCTGACGCTCTGCTTGCAAGCGCTAAAAAACAGCGCCCATGTTTGGGATGTTTGGGCTGTCGCCACCACGCAAGAAGAGGTCGGCGGTTTGGGCGCGGAGACCTCCACCTTTGCCCTGCGCCCCACCATCGCCATTGCGGTAGATGTCACCTTTGCCAGCGGTCCCGGCGCCAGCGGGTATGAAACTTTTGCGCTTGGCAAGGGACTCACGCTTGGCATTGGACCGACCATTCATCCATTTTTGTATCAACGCATGAAGGAAGTGGCGCAGCGAATTGAAATCCCCGCGCAGGATGAACCCATGCCCGCCTACTCCGGCACGGATGGAGACGCGCTGCAACTGACCGCCGAAGGCATCCCCACCATGGTGTTGAGCATTCCAGAACGTTACATGCACACGCCCGTTGAAGTGGTCGCCATGAAAGATATTCAACGCGCCGGACGGCTGCTGGCGGAATTTATTGCCTCGCTGGAAGAAGATTTTATGTCGAAGATGAAGTGGGACTAACCGCCATGCTTTCCATTGCTCAACCCCAATTCAAACTGCTGGAAAAACTTTGCAACGCCATGTCCGTCTCCGGCGATGAAGGCGAAGTTCGCCGCATTGTGCTGGAAGAAATTAAACCCTACGCCGATGAAATTCAAGTGGACGCGCTCGGCAGCGTGTTGGCGCGCAAAAAAAGCGCGGTCAAAAATCCATTGCGCGTCTTGCTGGACGCGCACATGGACGAAGTGGGCTTTATGATTGTGCATGACGAAGGGGACGGCATCTACCAATTCAAAACCGTTGGCGGAATCGATTCGCGTCACCTAGCGGGCAAGCAGGTCATCGTTGGCAAAGACCATTTGCCCGGCGTGATTGGCTTAAAACCCATTCATCTGGCGGAACGTTCCGAACTGCGCCACGCCCCAGAGGTGGACGCGCTGCGGATAGACCTCGGCGCGGGCAAGGCAAAAATTGGCGAGCGCGCCACCTTTGCCACCAAGTTCCAACGGGCGGGCGGGTCCATCCTCTCCAAAGCCATTGATGACCGCATCGGTATCGCCATCTTGATTGAGATCCTCAAACACGCGCCGAAACAGATTGAACTCTGCCTCTCTTTTAGCGTGCAGGAAGAAATTGGCTTGCGCGGCGCAAAAGTGGCGGGGCATTATTTTGAGCCAGACCTCGCCATTGCGGTAGATTCCACGCCCGCGCGCGACCTGCCTCACCACGAAGGCGAAGAAAATTATTTATACAATGCGCGGCTGGGGTTTGGTCCCGCCATCTACATGGCAAACAACTCAACGATTGACGACCCGCGCCTTGTGCGCTTTTTGGCGCAGATGGGCGACAAGCACAAGGTTCAGTACCAGTTCCGCCAGCCGGGCGGCGGCGGCACAAACGCCGGAGCAATTCAACGCTCGCGCGCGGGAGCGCCGGTGATTTCCGTCTCCGTGCCGCACCGTTACACCCACTCGCCGGTCAGCATCTCCCGCGTGGCAGATTGGAAGAACACCCTCAACCTGCTGCATATTTCCCTACAAGAGATGACGCGCGAGCTGCTACACAGGTAGGGAAATAAAACAGTGAACGGATATATTGCCTTGCTCGGCTCCGGCGAATATTTGCCGGTGATGAATCCAGTGGATTCGTACCTGCTCGCGCATTGCGGCGCGGATGGGCGCAAGCCGCGCGTGGTTTGTTTGCCCACCGCCGCCGGACAAGAAGGCGAAGCCAGCGTGAATCGCTGGTCGCGCATGGGCGTGGAACATTTCACCCAACTCGGCGCGGATGTCTCCGCCCTGCCCGTGATAGACTCCGCGTCCGCGAATGACGCTCATCACGCCGCAATCGTGGAAGAAGCCGACCTCATCTACTTTTCCGGCGGGAATCCGCGCTATCTACATCAAACTATGAAAGATAGCCTGGTGTGGCAAGCCGCGCAAAGAGCCTGGGCGCGCGGCGCGGTGTACGCGGGCTGCTCGGCGGGCGCCATGATTCTCGGCAAAGAAATCCCCGACTTCCGCAGTTTAGGAACGCGCTCCCTGCCCGCCTTTGGGCTGGCTCCGTTTACTTTCGTTCTGCCGCACTTTGACGCAATTCCATTCTTTGGCAAGCCGATGGTCGCTTCCATTAGCAAACGACTGCAAGACGACGAGGTCGTACTCGGAATTGACGAAAATACCGCCCTCGTTGGCAAATTGGGCGAAGCATGGACGGTGATGGGGCAAGCCAAAGCCCATCTATTTACTAAAAAATCCAGCTCGGAATATAAAAATCAAGAACGGTTAAACGTTGGAACGTTAGAACGTTAGAACGTTAAAACGTTAGAACGTTGGAATGTTGAAAGGTAAAAGGACACATGGAAAAATTATTAAAAACATTAACAGAAGCATTTGGTCCCTCCGGCTATGAAGACGCGGTACGCGATGTGATTATGAAAGAAATTAAACCGCTGGCGGATGAAATTCGCGTGGACGCGCTGGGCAATTTAATTGCGAGAAAAAAGCCCGCGTCTGGCGCAAAAAATCCACGCCGCATCATACTCGCCGCGCACATGGACGAGATTGGACTCATCGCCAGCCATGTGGACGCAAACGGCTTTGTGCGCTTTACCAACATAGGCGGAGTCTTTGGGCGCTATACGCTGGGCGCGCGCGTGCGCTTTCGCAACGGCGCGCGCGGCGTGGTCGGCTACGACAAGTTAGAAAACTTCCACAATGCGCCACCCATCAACAAAATGTATATTGACGTAGGCGCAACCTCCGCGGCGAATTGCCCCGTGCAAGTCGGCGAAATAGCCGCCTTTGAGCAAGCCTTCACCAAAATGGGCAACCGCATCGCCGCCAAATCGCTAGATGACCGCGCCGGAGTTTGGGCGCTGATTGAGACTCTGCGCGCCCTTAAATCTCCCGCCAACGATGTTTACTTTGTCTTCACCACGCAAGAGGAAGTCGGCTCGCGCGGCGCGGGCGCGGCGGCTTACGGCATTGAGCCAGACCTCGCCCTCGCGGTGGACGTCACCCCCACAGGCGATACGCCCGCCTCCTCCAAAATGAACATGACTCTCGGCGGCGGCGCGTGCGTCAAAATTCGAGACGCAGGCATGATGGCAGACCCGCGAGTGGCGGATTGGATATTGAAGACTGCGCAAAAAGCGAAGATTCCCCATCAACGCGAAGTGCTGTTGATAGGCAGCACAGACGCGCGCGAGATTCAAACCATCCGCGCCGGAATTCCATCGGGCGCAGTTTCGATTCCGGTTCGATACGTTCACTCCGCCTCGGAGATGATAGACCTCAACGACTTGCAAAACACCGTCAAGTTATTGAGCGCCTTGTTAAAAACAAACGTAGCGCAGGCTTAAGCCTGCGCTACTACTACCCCGCCCAAGCCCACAGCGCCCAGAGCAAAATCATCACCAGCCCGATGCCGAAACGGGCGAGGAAGGACCAGCCCCAGCCCGTCATCCATGCGCGGGTGTTGGCAAGCGCCGCCGCCCTGTCGCGCAATCTTCGCCACTCCGCTAAAAATAGACCGAGAGGCGAAGCGAGCATTCCTATCAACGGGGTGAAGAACAAGCTGACTAAAATCCCCGCCGCGAAGGAAATCAGAATCGAACTCCACGGAATATCTTTATCGCGCATGTGTTTGGCGATGATGATGTTATCCACCACGTTGCCGCCAATCATCAACAAGGTGATGAGGACGAAGAGCAGCCAGCCCAGCCAGCCCATGCCGCCTGCAAGAGATTGCACAATGGCATAGACCAGCGCGGCAAGCCACATGACGGTGAGACCGGGAAAGATGGGAATGACCAGCCCCAGCCAGCCTGTCAGCAAAACCAGCAGGGTGAGAATTTCCAGCAGAGATTCGAGGAATAGTTCCATATTGTCCTTAAATAGTAGTAGCACAGGCTTAAGCCTGCGTTACTGTACTACATAGGTATACTTCCAATCATCCCACGCTTTTACTAAGCCTGCTTTGACGGGGTTTTCCACAACGTAATTCAAAACACGGGTTAGTTCTTCATTGTCGCGCACAAAGTGGTCATAACTTTCATCCTGCCAGAATTTACCTTCACGCTTTAGTTCCAAATTGGAATACCTTGCGCTCCGCCCTTTAAGCAACCGCAGCGCCTCACTGAGAGGAGAAAGTCTGCGCTCATGCCTGCCATCATCAAAACGGGAGAAATCCGCCACAAGGTGAACGTGGTTTGGCATGATACAGCAAGCCAGAAGGTTATAGCGCGCGCCATCCAAACGGCGGATTTCATCCATCACGATTTGCGCGATGCGCGGCTCGCGGAGGTAGGTTGGTCCATGCGCCATTTTATCCAGCCAGCCATCGTAACGCCAAAAAAATTTCTTTTGAGTTTTATAACGCTCTACCGCAAACGCTTTCTCATCCAGACTATTTTTTAATCGTAGTTCTTCTTCTTCAAGGTCTGCCCGTAGTTGCTCAATAATTTCAACAGGGAGCGAACCCGCAAGCCGAAAAGTGACAAAGAACACTGCGCCAGCAGGGTGAATGTGCGGAAGGTTGCGGCGATAGAACGTAGTCATGGAGCAAGTAGTAGAACAGGCTTAAGCCTGTTCTACTTAATCACGTCAATGCCGCCCATCCACGGGCGCAGCACTTCAGGGACGAGGATTGAGCCGTCTTCTTGCTGGTAATTTTCCATGACGGCAATCATGGTGCGCGGCAGCCCCAAGCCAGAGCCGTTGAGGGTGTGCAGCAGGCGCGCCTTGCCGCCATCCGCCGGACGGAGTTTGATGTTAGCGCGGCGGGCTTGAAAGTCCGTGTCGTTAGAAACAGAGGAGACTTCCAGCCATTCATCGCAGCCGGGCGCCCACAGTTCAAGGTCATAGGTCATGGTAGCGCCAAAGCCCAAGTCGCCGGTGCAGAGGCGCTTGACGCGATAGGGAATTTGCAACAGGGCGCAGGTTTCTTCCGCGTCCTTCAACATCTTCTCGTGCATTGCCTCTGATTCTTCGGGCTTGCTGTAAATATACATTTCTACTTTATCAAATTGATGTCCGCGCTTAATGCCGCGCACATCGCGCCCCGCGCTCATCTTCTCGCGGCGGAAGCAGGGCGTGTAAGCGGTGTAGGCGCGGGGAAGTTCTAACTCTTCCAAAATCTCATCCATGTGAAAACCGGTCAGCGGAATTTCCGCCGTGGGGACGAAGTAGTAATCTTCCTCATGGTCTTTGTAGAGATTATCCGCAAACTTGGGCAACTGCCCCGCGCCAAAGACGGTGGCGGTTTTAACCATGAAGGGCAGGTATTTTTCTTGATAACCCTGGCGGATATGTAGGTCTAACATCCATGCGATGAGGGCGCGCTGTAAGCGCGCGCCCGCGCCCTGCAAGACGTAGAAACGCGAGCCGGTTAATTTTGTGCCGCGCTCAAAGTCAATGATGCCGAGTTCCGTTCCCAAATCCCAATGCGGTTTGGGGGTGAAGGAAAATTTACGCGGCTGCCCAACGGTTTTGATGACGAGGTTCTCGCTGTCGTCCTTGCCGTAGGGCGTGCGCGGGTCGGGGATGTTAGGGAGTTTTGAAACCAGCGCGGTGAGTTGCTCCTCCACCTCCGCCACTTGCTTATCCATTTCCGCAATTTGGTCGCCTACAACGCGCATGGCTTCAATTTTAGATTGGCGTTCCGCCGCATCTTTCATCTTGCCAATTTCTTTCGAGACGGCGTTACGCTCCGCTTTCAACGCCTCCACTTTTTGCAGCATGGCGCGGCGCTGTTCATCCAATTGCAGAATCGCGTCCACCGGCGCGGGGTCATCTTGGCGGTCTTGCAGCGCCTTGCGGACGAGCTCCGGCTTTTCTCGAATCAAATTCATATCCAACATGGTCACACCTCCGTGAGAAAAAAGAATACGCCCCTCATCCGTTTGCAGGACGAAGGGGCGTTCGTGGTGCCACCTGCTTTCACCCCGCGCGCGGGGTCTTGGATGTACTGTAACGGGTACTGCCCGATTCCCTTACAGTAGCGCAGGCTTAAGCCTGTGTTACTCCTGCGGGAATGACGCTGGCAAAGGGGATTTCTTCCGTTGGCGGGTCGCCTTTCACCATGCGGCGACTCTCTGAACCGTTGCGGGAATACTGGTCTTTGCGCGGGTCTTGAATGGCGACATTATACACGAATTCTTAAAGCCAAATCCAAAGTCAGGAGACTTTGGACTCCCTATCTTTACTTCCCATAAAAACTTCCGCTGTGGCTTGCCCCGTTTGGGAAATGCCCTCGCGCTGAAATACTTTAACAAAGGTCAGCAGAATAATTTTTATATCCAGCCAGAACGACCAGTTATCCACATACCAAACATCCAGCGCAAATTTTTCTTCCCATGTGAGGGCGTTGCGCCCGTTCACTTGCGCCCAGCCGGTGAGACCGGGCAGAACGTCATGCCGCCGCGCTTGCTCTGCGGAGTAGCGTGGCAGGTATTCCATCAACAGCGGACGCGGACCCACGAAGGACATCTCGCCGCGCAGGATGTTAAACAATTCGGGCAATTCATCGAGGGAGAGGCTTCGCAGGATTCTGCCGAAGGGCGTTAGTCTCTCGCCATCGGGCAGAATCTCGCCCGTAGTATCGCTGCGGTTCATCATCGTGCGGAATTTATATATCTTAAATGGAACTCCGCGAAAGCCGGGACGGCGCTGCGTAAAGAAAATCGGCGCGCCCATAAAGAGAAAGGTCAGTAAGGCGAGCGCGAGCAGCAGCGGCGAAAAAACTATCAACGCTGCGAGCGCAAAGACAAAATCAAACAGACGTTTGAAAAAAGGCATGTAAATATTTTACCCGCGTTTATGGTATATTTTGAATAGGAGTGTGAAGCATGAACGAGCGAATCCTCATCATCGAAGATGACCAAGCCATTTTGAAATTATTGCAACGCGGGTTAGCCTATGAAGGCTACACGGTGGATACAGCCAGCGATGGGCGCATGGGTTTGATTGCCGCGCGCGACCATACCCCCGACCTTGTCATTTTGGATTGGATGCTGCCGGGCATGGACGGGCTGGAAGTCTGCCACCGCTTACGCAGCGGCGGCTCCATCCCCATCCTCATGCTGACCGCCAAAGACACCGTGCAAGACCGCATTCAAGGTTTAGACGCGGGCGCGGATGATTACATGGTGAAGCCTTTTAATTTGGATGAATTACTGGCGCGGGTACGCGCCTTGTTGCGCCGCACGCAGCCGGAGCGCGTGCCAGTGCTGACCTTTGCCGACCTTTCGCTGGATACCAGCTCGCGTCAAGCCTCACGCGGGGAGCGCGTGGTTTCGCTGACGGCAAAAGAATACGAATTGTTGGAACTCTTTTTGCGCCACCCCAAGCAAGTGCTGACGCGCGAAGTCATCTTTGACCGCGTGTGGGGCTATGACTTCGGCGGCGAGAGCAATGTGCTGGAAGTTTACATTCGTTACTTGCGGCAGAAGATAGAAGCGGAAAATGAAGCCCGTCTCATTCATACCGTGCGCGGCGTGGGCTATGTGCTGCGCGAGACTCCGTAAGAAAGAAAATTTATGTCGCTGCGAGTTCGCCTGACTTTACTTTATTCCACCTTTACGGGTGGAATTTTATTGATTTTTGGCGCGGCGGTCTATTTGCTGGTGAGCGCCACGCTATTGAATCAAGTTGATTCCATGCTGGCAAAGGTGGCGCAAGATATCAGCAACATTACGCGCGTTAATTCCGTTGGGGAGTTGAACATCCTCACGCTGCCGCCGCTGGATATGACCGCTAACGCCTTCGTGCAGGTTTGGGGCGGCGATGGCAAAATTGTCGCCACCTCCCCTAGCATTGGCAGGCTGGCGCAGCCCCTAGATGCGGCGGCGCTTAAACTCGGCAAGGTCATTTACGAATATTCCATGCTGGAAGGGGCGCGCCTGCGCGTGCTGACTGTTCCGCTGCAAGTGGGCGGACGCGCCATCGGCGTGATGCAAGTGGCGGCAAGTATGGGCGTGGTGGATACCACCCGCAACAACCTCGTCTCCATTATGTTGGGGGTGGCGGTGGCTGCGGTGGCGCTGGCGGCGCTCGTCTCGTGGAATTTGCTGGGACGCGAGCTCGCTCCACTGGAAGAAGTGGCGGAAACGGTGGACCAAATTAACCACGCGGACGACCTCTCGCGCCGCGTGCCGTATCATGGCAACCGTCAAAATGAAATTGGGAATCTGGTGGAGTCTTTTAATCAAACGTTGGAAAGGCTGGAGTCACTCTTCACTTCGCAGCAACGTTTTCTAGCGGATGTGAGTCACGAGCTACGCACGCCGCTTACGGTCATTAAGGGCAACGTGGATTTAATTCGCCGCATGAAACAAGCGGACGAGGAATCGCTTGCCAGCATTGACCAAGAAGCGGGTAGGCTGACGCGGCTGGTGGGCGGTCTGTTACTGCTTGCCCAAGCCGAATCTGGCAAACTGGCGTTGAATATTCAGCCGGTGGAGCTCGACCTGCTGCTGACGGAAGTCTTCACTGAAACCCGCGTGCTGGCGGGCAGCAAGGTGAAGGTGCATCTCAATGAAATTGACCAAGTCCTGACGCAAGGCGATAGAGACCGCTTAAAGCAAGTGCTGCTCAACCTGGTGGCAAATGCCATTCAATACAGCCCGCAAGGCGGAGAGGTTTTTCTCAGCCTGAAAAAAATTGGCAAGCAGGCGCGCGTCATCATCCGCGATACGGGCGCGGGCATCCCCGCCGCCGACCTGCCGCACATTTTTGACCGCTTTTACCGCGCGGAGAAAGCGCGCACGCGCTCCGCTTCCAGCGGGTTTGGGCTGGGGCTTTCCATCACCAAGTGGATTGTGGAGCATCACAACGGGCGGATTGAAGTCGCCTCAAAAGAAGGAGAAGGCACAACCTTTATTATTTGGTTAGTCTGTTAGTTGGCTGGTTGGCTAGTTGACTGGTCTGCTGGTTGGCTAGTCGGCTGGTTGGCTAGTCGGGGAGTCGTAGGCGCTGACGAGCTTGTTTGCATAAATTAACCCCGTAGCGTTGATGCCATTCATTTAGAGCGGGGCTAAACGCCGCGCCGCTTTTTGCGTCTGCGTAAATGGGAGCGGCGTAATGCGCGTACCGTTGAGTCTCCGCCGCCCAAAGAGAATCGACGCGGGCGATGATTCCAATTCCGCCGTTGTAACCCGCCAGCGCAAGACGCGCGTCTCCCCTTGCGGCTTGCATGGATTTTGCCAAGTATGCCAACCCGCGCAGCGCGTTGGTCTCTGGGTTGTAGGGGTCTTCGCCCATTTGAAAATGATAGGGCATGACTTGAAATAGACCGATTGCGCCCGCAGAAGATTTTGCCAGCGGGTCGCCGCAGGATTCAATTTGCATGACGGTGGCGGCGAGGTTTGCATCCAACTTGGCAGAATTTGCCCAGCGTTGAAGAGAATCCGCCCAGACCTGCACCTCAGCCCGGAAGATGGGAGAAATGCCAGCGGATAAGTTGGCGGCGGGCGGCGCAGCGGGCGCGTTGTTCCATATCCAATATAAAAATGCGCCGCTTAGTAAAATCACAAGAAAGGGCGGAAGCAAGAAGGCAGAAAAACAGCCGCTGCCTTCTTCGGGCGCGGCTGTTTGCCAGTCTGATTCGGGGAGATAGGTCATTCGTTAGGAGTTATAGCGGCGTTCGGAGTTTTCGGCGCGCGCGCCATAAGAGATGGGGTGGTAGGTGGGTTCGGGCGTGATGAAGGAGGTTTGTTGCGAATTGACGGTGGGAGCAGGTTTGGGCGCCGGGCGGAAGTTGCCTGCATTGGCGGGGCGATTAATTTGCGAGGCAGGGCGCAAGGCAGGCGTATAAACAGGCTCATTGACAGGTTGATTAATGGGACGTTGCGCCTGAGTTTGATAGGCGGGGCGCGGTTGCTGCGGCGGGTTATAAGGGCGCGGAGCAGGCTGCGCTTGCGTTTGATATTGAGGGCGATATTGAGACGGCGCAGGGCGAACTTCCGCTGTGGTAAAGAGGCGGTCGCCAGCCAGTGAGAAAGTTCCAATAATGAGCAGGCGCACGAGCCATACCATAATGGCGACAAAAACCGGCACAAGGTTGGTATAAGTTTCATAACTCATTACCGCGCTGGAATGCGTAACCGGATTTTGCGCGATGGCAACCGAAACGCCCCACCACGTCAGCGTGGCGTTGAAGCCCGCTGCTAAAATCCACGCGGCAAAGAGATACCAGACTTCTGCGGGTTCGTTTGAGCCTTGTTCGGGGGTGAAGATGCGCGCAATTCCGGCAAAGTCTATGCCGCAAAAGGCAATTGCCAAAACAGTAGCCCAGCGCAAGCCGCCAAAGGCTAAATCTCCTAACACGTCATGCAAGGCATATTGCGTGGTGCTGAAATTGAAGATTTCAAACGCGCCCAGCGCAAAGAGGATAATCGCTCCCCATGCTGCGCCGCGATTGAAATTGCGATAACGCACAAAATTATTCCATAAGGCGGTAACGCCATCTACCAGAGGGTTACGGACTGTCATTTCGACCTCCTTTGTCGAGTGTGGTCGCATTTTAGAACAGTTGTTCTAAAATGTCAAGAGTGGAAGCGCTTAAAGTAGAACGGGCTTCAGCCTGTCCCTACTGCCCTGCCCTGCCCCGAATGGTAGAATAGCCCGCATGACTCAAATTCAAATTCCCATGTCTTCCCCCGACTTAACAGACGCAGACCGCCAAGCAGTCATTGACGTGATTCACACGCCCAACCTCAGCATGGGCAAATGGACTCCCGCCTTTGAACAATCGTTCTGCAATTTAACCGGAGCCAAGCACGCCATTGCCGTTAATTCCGGCACAGCCGGGCTGCACCTCTGCGCGCGCGCCGCCGGAATCGGCGCGGGTGATTTGGTTCTCACCACGCCGTTTTCTTTTGTGGCTTCCTCCAACGCGCTTCTGTTTGAAAACGCCATCCCCATTTTTGTAGATGTGGACGAGCGCACCGGCAACATGGATCCCGAATTAGCGGCAGATGCGGCAAAGAATATTGAAAAATATCTACCGCGCCGCTCTCAACCCGCAGCCTTGAACCTGCGCCCCAAAGCGATTCTCCCCGTGGATGTCTTTGGGCAGCCCGCAGACATGGACGCCCTCAATCAAATTGCGCGCGAACACGGGTTAAAAGTTATTGAAGATTCTTGCGAGGCGTTAGGCGCAATGTACAAAAATAAGCATGTCGGAACCCTCGGCGACTTTGGCGTATTTGCCTTTTATCCCAACAAACAAATCACCACCGGCGAAGGCGGAGTCATCATCACCGATGACGAGGAGGCGGCAAACTTCATGCGCGCGCTGCGGAATCAAGGTCGCGCGCCGGGTGATACTTGGCTGCAACACACCCATCTTGGCTATAACTACCGCATAGATGAAATGTCCGCCGCGCTGGGCGCGGCGCAAATGTCGCGGCTGGATGAAATTCTCGCCAAGCGCGAAAAAGTAGCGGGTTGGTATGCGGCGCGTTTGGCAAACATCAGCGGCATAGAAACGCCCTTCATCGAATCCTTCACCACGCGCGTCTCCTGGTTTGTGTACGTCATTCGGCTGGATGAAAAAATTAACCGCGCGGCGTTGGCGAATCGGCTGGCGGCGCGCGGCGTGCCGGTGCGCCCATACTTCCTGCCCATCCATTTGCAGCCTTACATGGCAGAGCGTTTTGGCTGGCGCGAGGGCGACTTCCCCGTGACGGAAGATTTAGGGCGGCGCGGGCTTGCCCTTCCATTTAGCGGCGTGATGACGGAAGAACAAGTGAATTACGTTTGCGCCGCGCTGCAAGACGAACTTAGCAAACTCTAACCGCTCCATTTATGAATCGCTTCCTTCCCCCCAAACGAAACGGGTTCATCGCGCACGGCGCAATTCTTTTTACGCTGACGGTGATTGCGGCAATCGCCTTCCTCAATTTGACTCGCGTGGAAGCGGGCGCGACATTTCTCATTTCGCTGCTGATTCTACTGGCGGCATTTGCGCCCCTGCCGTTTTTTGCCTACCGTCTATATTCGCTCTGGGGCGCGGAATATATTCTCAGCCGCGACAGTCTCACCCTGCGCTGGGGCTTGCGCGTGGAAGAGATTCCGCTCAACGATATTGAATTTGTGCGCGCCGCTCAAGACCTTGCCGCGCCGCTGCGCCTGCCCGCCTTAGCGCTGCCCGGCGGCTTGCTGGGCGCGCGCCGCCACCCCGACCTCGGCATGGTAGAGTTCCTTGCCTCAGACGCAAAAAAATTACTGCTGGTCGCCGCCGCAAAACGAGTCTTTGTCATCTCGCCGGAACAGCCCGCGCAATTTACGCAAAAATTTGCGCGCGCCGTAGAACTGGGCAGTTTAGCGCCCGCAGAGCCTAAATCAGTTTATCCCTCTTTTGTCGTGGAGCGGGCTTGGCGCAGCGGTCTGGCGCGTTACTTTTGGCTCACCGCCGCGCTGTTAAATGTCGGCTTGTTTGCTTGGGTCAGTTTCATCATCCCCCGAACCAGCCGCGTAGCGCTGGGCGCTCAATTCAACGGCAGCGCGTTAGAGACAGTCCCCTCTTCACAACTCATCATCTTTCCGCTGGCAAGTTTAGGGCTTTCATTGTTCGGCTGGGCGGCAGGCTTATACCTCTACCGCCGCGAAGCGGAGCGCCCATTGGCGTTCATCTTGTGGGCGTCCAGCGCGCTGACCGGTTTATTATTTTTACTGGCGGCGTTCTTTGTCGTCACCACGCCCATCTAAACGCCCATGCAACTCGCGCTCGGATTTTTCCTCGCCGCCCTCGCCGCTTACGCCGCCTACCGCGCGCGCAGCCTCAACCATAGCGGAGCGCTTACCGCCACGCTGCTAGGCACAATCATTTTTGGGTTGGGCGGCTGGCAATGGGCGGCGCTGCTGCTCGCGTTCTTTATCACCTCATCGGGGTTAAGCCGCGCCTTCAAAGAGAAGAAAAAAAATCTCAACGAAAAATTTGATAAAGGCAGCGAACGGGACGCGGGGCAAGTATTTGGGAATGGCGGCGTCGCCGCTTTTTTCATCGGGCTGCATCTTCTGCTCCCCCAATCTTCCCTCGCCTGGATAGGGTTTGCCGCAGCGCTAGCCGCCGTCAATGCCGACACATGGGCAACGGAATTGGGCGTGCTAAACCCGCGCCCGCCGCGCATAATCACGAATCCCTTCAAAATAGTAGAAAAAGGCTCCTCCGGCGGAATTTCTCTCTATGGCACGCTGGCGGCGCTGGCAGGCGCGGCGCTCATTGGCGGGCTGGCTTTTCTATTAGAACCAAACGCTTCGCCCAAAATTTTTTTCATTGTAAGCATAGCGGGACTGCTGGGCGCGCTCTTTGATTCGCTACTCGGCGCAACCCTGCAAGCCATGTACTTTTGTCCGCGTGATAAAAAAGAAACGGAAAAACATCCGTTACACACCTGCGGCGAAAAAACAATTCCCCTGCGCGGCTGGCGCTGGCTTACCAACGATTGGGTCAATTTTGCCTGCGCCGCTTTTGGCGCAATTGCCGCGCTTGCATTAACTTTGATGGTCTAAATTTTTCAATAAGGAATTTCTATATGACTCTCCCCACCATCCTCATCACGGGCGCAAGCGGATTCCTCGCCCAACACGCCGTTATTCAAGCCTTACAGCAGGGCTACCCCGTCCGCGCCACGCTGCGAAACTTGGCGCGAGAAAATGAACTGCGCGAAATTTTTTCAAAACAAGTTGAAATCAAAAACAATCTTGAATTTATCGCGGCAGATTTGCTCAAAGACGAGGGCTGGGAGCAAGCCCTGCGCGGCTGTGAATTTGCGCTGCATGTCGCTTCGCCTTTTCCGCTGTTTGAGCCAAAACACGAGGACGAGTTAATTCTCCCCGCCGTAGAAGGCACGCTGCGGGTATTGCGCGCCGCGCAGAACGCCGGCGTCAAGCGCGCCGTTATCGTTTCATCTGTCGCGGCAGTGTACGCGGGGCATAACGGCGAAAACCGAACCTTTGACGAAAACGATTGGTCTATCCTCGAAAACAACATCGGCGCGTATGCCAAAAGCAAAACGCTGGCGGAACGCGCCGCGTGGAAATTTATCCGCAGCGCGGAAAACGTCAACGGCATGGAGTTGGTCGCCATCAACCCACCGCTCATTTTAGGTCCCGTGTTAGACAGGCAAAATCATACTTCCATTGAATTGATTCGCGTCTTTTTACGCGGAGAAGTTCCCGGTGTGGCAAAATTAAAAATGGGAATTGTGGACGCGCGCGATGTCGCCGCCGCCTTATTACTGGCAATTCAAACGCCCGCCGCAGCGGGCAAGCGTTTTCCCGTTCCTGCGGGAACGTTATGGTACAAGGAAATTGCCGATATTTTGCAAAAGGAATACGCGCCGCGCGGCTATAAAAAAATTCCGCGCATTCAATTCCCCAGTTGGGCGGTGAAACTATTGGCGCGCTTTGATAAAAAAATCGCGGTGGTCGTCCGCGATTTGAATTGGGATTATGAAATTTCCAGCAAGCAGGCGCGGCAGATTTTGGGTTGGTCTCCGCGTTCGGCAAGCGAGGCAATTTTAAGCATGGCAGAAAGCCTCGTCCGTTTTGGGTTGGCGTAAGTCATTTAATCTCTTGCACAAGCGCTTAAGAGATTGCGCGTCATAAAATCATTCGCCGCCGAGACACGGAGACACAGAGTTTTTTAATTGACATTCTCCGCGTCTCGGAGTCTCCGTGGTTAGAGTTGCGGATTTTTGCAAGAGGTCTATTATTCGCGCCAAATTTTGAAATCTTTCAAAATAGAAGCGCCCAAAAATTCGCGCACAATGGAATTGGCGGGGATACAGGTTTCATCCAACGGCTCAAACCATTCCAGCAAAGAGAGCAAGCGCCGCGCTTCGATGAATTCCGGCGCGCGGTGAGAGACTTGCCGCAGCAGCGGCTCTACATGCCGTTTGAGCGCGGAAAGTTCATAGACCAAAGCGGAGTTGAACATCACGTCCGCGTTTTCTTGGTAAGGAAAGATGTGCTTCTTCTCGCCGCGCCCGACTGAATCCCAGCGCGAGATGGTTTGCGCGGCGTTGTAGCCGCGCTCGCGCGCGTCTCGCGCCATGCGGCGGATGAGGCGCGTATCGGTGGTGGAAACGCGGTTATGGCGGTCTAGGTTGAGTTGAGTCAAGGCGGAGACATAAACTCGAAAAGCAGAATCAGACAAGCCCGTAGGAATGAGGCGCGGGTTCATCCCGTGAATTCCCTCTAAAATCAGCGGCTGCCCGTCTTTCAGTTGAATTAAATCTCCGGCTTCGCTTCTGCCGCTTTTGAAGTTGTAACGCGGCAGTTGCGTTTCTTCGCCGCGCAGAAGTTTTTTCAAATCTTCCGCCAGGCTCTTTAAGTCCAGCGCTTCCAACGCTTCAAAATCCGGCTTGCCCTCTTTGTCCAGCGGAGTTTTGTCGCGGTCTATAAAGTAGTTATCTAGTTCCAGCGGAAAGGGAGAAACGCCGCGCGCCAATAATTGCACGGCAAGGCGGCGGGCAGCGGTGGTCTTGCCGCTGGAAGAGGGACCCGCAATGAGGATGATGCGCGCGCCGCTTTGCAGAATTTGCTGCGCGATTTCGGAGATGTTTTGTTCGTGCAGCGCTTCGGAAACGAGGATGAGTTCATCGGCGCGTCCGTTCTTAACCGCGTCATTGAGCGCGCCCACGCTGTCTATGTTTAGGCGCGAAAGCCAATCGCCATATTGACGAAAGGTCTTTAATAATTTTGGGTAGTCGCGCATGGCGCTTAATTCAGCGGGCGAGTTGCGGCGCGGGAACTGCAAAATAAATCCGCCATTGACGAGTCGTAAGTCAAACCAACGCAGGTAGCCGGTGGAAGGCGTCATGTAACCTTGCATGTAATCCATGCGTCCGTTCAGTTCGTAGAGGGTGAGGTAGTCTTTGTTGCGATGCGAAAAAAGGCGCACCTTGTCTTGATAGCCGAGTTTTGAAAAATAATCCAACGCTTGAGCGATGGGAATTTCGCGGCGCGTAAAAGGCTGGTCGTCTTTTACAAAGCGCTTCATGCGCGTTTTTAGCGCGTCCAGTTCCGTTTGCGTGAGAGATTCTCGCCCCAAAATTTGGCAGTAAAATCCGCCGTCAGAGACGGAATGGTCTATGGTTAATTTGGCGGCGGGGAAGGTTTCGGCAAAGGCGATTTCGAGCAGAAAGACGAGCGAGCGGCGGTAGATTCTTGCGCCATCCGCGCTGGACATGGTGACGGGAACGCAACGCGCTTCAATTTCTACGGGGTAAGTGAGTTCGTGAATTTCGTTGTTGAGCGTCGCCGCGACAATGGGCGCGCCAAAGTCATTTGCCACCGGCTGCAAGAACTCGCCCACCGGCGTTCCACGCGGAGCCAGCAGCACGCGCCCGTCCGGCAGGTGTAACTCTACCTTGGGGTTTTTCTCAACCAACTTAGCTGTCATATCTTCAACCTTCCAAACGTTCTAAAGTTAAACGTTGGAACGTTGGAACGTTGGAACGTTTAAGTGTTGGAGTAATTTTCCCGGTTGATGAGCGTATTCTTCCAGGGGAATTTTGCCCTCGGTCAGCGCCAGCAAGGTTTGCGTGAGCAGTTCGTTCACCGGCGTGGGGACGCGCGCCTCTTTTCCGGCGCGGACGACAGCGCCGTGCAAATAATCTACTTCGCTTTTGCCGCGCCCGGAATATAAATCAATGTGAAAGGAGGGCATTTTTGCGCCGCGCCCCGCGCCCGCTGCGCGGGCGAGGAAAGGCTTGGAAAGCCATAACGGAAGTTGCGTTGCCAGCGCAAGGGCTTGAATAGGCGTGCCGGGCAAATTAACCACCGCAATGTTTTGAGCCTTCATCACCGCCAGACATTCGCGCAACATGGCAATTTCCAGCGCGTATAGTTTGGGGTCGGCAAAAACTTCGGCGGCGGTCATGTTCAAAATGGCGGAGGTTGGGTTGGCGATGAGGTTGGTCAGCATTTTGGACCATTTCATGGCGCGCGGTTCGGGGTAAATTTTGCAGTTGAGATACGCGGCATTGAACGCGGCGACAATTTTTTCGGAAAGGGGATGCCCAGCGGCAACGCCCACGCCGCGCAATTTTTCCAGCGCAATATCGCCCGCGCCGCGCCGCCCGATGGCGCTGGTCACTGTCCCGTAGATGACTTTTTCCGCGCCGAGCGCTTCGGCTATCATCGGCTCATTTTGTACGCCGTTGGAGAGGCACAAAATCGGCGGCATTTTTTCCGCAAAGGGTTTCATGGCTTCCAAGGCGGCGGGCGTGTCAAAAGATTTGAGCGCAAAGAGGGCAACGTCAAAAGGACCAAAATTTAGCGCGTCCGCCAGCGAGTTTGCCATGACAAAGGCGCGCGAATCGATGAGAAAAGATTCTTGCGTGTTGCGGCGTTTGTCCAACGTTAAATCTAACCGCAAGCCGCTTTGGCGTAATTGCTCCGCCATTTTGGGCTGTTCCACAAAAACCACTTGATGACCGGCAAGGATGAGCGAGCCGCCAAAGTATGTTCCAATTGCCCCCGCGCCAAAGATTAAGAATTTCATCGAATTTTGATGGATGGAAACTGCCATGCGTTATTTTTCCTCTTTCCAATGCGAGCAATCGTTCAGCCGGTCTATCATCCAGCGGTGTTGATGCGGGTAATAGGTTAACTGCGCGAAGGATGTATTTTCAAAGCGAAAGCGCAAGCCGGAATTATTGGCTTGCGGCGCAACGCCGACTACGGCGTGCATGACCTGATTGAGCAAGCCGCCGTGCGAGACGACCAAGTAACGAGCCGGAGCGCGGCGCAACAGGCTGTGAAGCGCCTGCCCTGCGCGGAGAAAGAGTTCCCAATCGCCTTCGCCATCTCCGCCGACAAAATCATACGGGGTGTAGAAAACCTGCTGGGGGAATTTTTGGCGCGCCTCGCTGGGCGTTAGACCGGCAAATTCGCCGTTATCGCGTTCCAACCAAAGTTCATCTACTTCCACTTGAGCGTTTAACGCGGCGGCGATAATTTGCGCCGTTTCTTTAGCGCGCTCTAAGGGGCTGGCGATAATGGAGTCAAAGACCACGCCTTCATTCTGCCAGCGCTGCGCGAGGGCGCGGGCTTGCCTGCGCCCAATATCGGTTAGCGGAAAATCGGCTTGTCCCTGCCAACGCGATTGGGCGTTGCCGACTGATTCGCCATGCCGTAAAAAGGTGATGTAAAACGGCTGCGGGCGGTTATTCTCTAACATGCGGCTGCGCTCCTTTCAGAATGTATATCGGGCGGCGTTTGACTTCTTGAAAAATGTAGCCCACATAAATGCCAATGAAGCCCATTAGCGCCATTAACATCCCGCTGACAATGAGAATGACAAACATGAGCGAGCTCCAGCCGGGCGCAAGGCTGGCGGTGTTGCCCGTCACCCAAAAGGAGAGGACGTACAGCATCTCGGCGGCGGCAAGACAAAAGAGGAGGAAGCCAAAACTTAGCCCGATGTAAAGCGGCGCGAGCGAAAACGAGAAGACCGCGTCCATCGCCAGGCGAGTCATCTTGGCGAGCGAGTATTTGGATTCGCCCGCGATTCTTTCCGCTGGCTGGTAGGGTAGGATGACGGTTTTGAATCCAATCCATGCGACCATGCCGCGCAGAAAGCGATGATATTCCGGCATGACTTTGAGCGCGTCTAGCGCGGAGCGGCTGAGGGCGCGAAAATCCGCCGCGCCGGGCAAAATGCGCGTGCCGCTGAGTCTATTGATGAGGCGGTAGAAAAATGCGGACGTCCATTTTTTGAAAGAGGCGGGCTGCGCCTCGTCCATGCGTTGCGTTTGAACAATGTCGTAGCCTTGTTCCAACAATGCCAGCATTTGCGGAATCATCTCTGGCGGGTGCTGCCCGTCTCCATCCATGCTGATGAGCGCGTCCCCTTCTGCCAAATCCATGCCTGCGGTGAGGGCGGCTTGATGTCCAAAATTGCGCGAGAGTTGAAGTACGCGCACGCGGGAATCTTGTTCTGCCAGCGCGGAAAGTTCCGCCACCGTATGGTCGGATGAGCCGTCATCCACATAGTACACGCGGAAGTCGTAGGGCTGCGCGTCTATGACGGCGCGGATGCGCGCATGAGTCTGCGTCACCACGCCGAATTCATTGAAGACGGGCAAGACCAACGCAATTTGTTTTATCAAAATTCAAACTCCAAAATAACGGAGATAGCCTGCTCTTGTTCGGCGGGCGTGAGCGCATTGTGCAAGGGCAAGCGCACAAGTTGGTCGCTAACGCGCTCGGTGACGGGGCAGTCGTTTTTGCGGTAGCCAAATTTTTGCCCCATATCCGAGAGATGTAGCGGCAAATAGTGAAAAACAGTATACACGCCTTTTTGGCGCAGTTCCATAATGAAACGCTGACGAATGTCGAGGTTGGGGAGCAGCAAATAAAACATGTGATAGCTCTGCTCCACATGCGCGGGGATGACGGGCAGCCGCGCGCCGTTTTTTTGCGCCCAATCTTTTAAGGCGGCGGCGTAGGTTTCCCATACGCGGCGGCGCTGGTTTTGAATCTTCCCGCGCTGTTCCAGTTGAGCCAGCAGATAGGCGGCGAGTAAATCGGATGGCAGGTAGGAAGAGCCAACATCCACCCATGTGTATTTATCCACTTGCCCGCGAAAGAAGCGCGAGCGGTTTGTGCCTTTCTCGCGCAGAATTTCGGCGCGTTCCGCCAGACGCTCATCATTGATGAGTAACGCGCCGCCTTCGCCGCAGGAGAAATTTTTTGTCTCGTGAAAAGATTGAGTCGCTAACGCGCCAAACGTACCGAGATATTTTCCTTTGTATTTTCCAAACAAGCCGTGCGCGTTATCTTCCACAATGGGAATTTGATGCGCGGCGGAAATTTGCAGGATGTCGTCCATCTCGCAGCCCACGCCCGCATAATGCACGGGGACAATGGCTTTGGTCTTGGGCGTAATTGCCGCTTCCAATTTGGTTTCATCCAGGTTAAGCGTATCGGGGCGCACATCCACAAAGACGGGCTTTGCGCCGCGCAATACAAAAGCATTGATAGTAGAAACAAAGGTGAAGTCGGGGACGATGACTTCATCGCCGGGTTGGATGTTCAGCAACAGGGCGGACATTTCCAGCGCGTGCGTGCAAGAGGTGGTCAGCAGGGCTTTTTTTACGCCCAATTCGCCTTCCAGCAGGGCGTGACATTTTTGGGTAAACGCGCCGTCTCCGGCGAGTTTTTCCGCTTGCATGGCTTGGCGCATGTATTCAAGTTCATTGCCCACAGAAACGGGGCGGTTAAAATCTACTTTGAGCATTTACTTTCTCACTAAAATTGTAAAGTCGTAGAGAGTGTAGTCGTGTAGCAACGCCACATTTTTGGAGAAGTTGCGCTTACAGTAATCAAAGAAAAAACAGGGGTCGCCGTAGTATAAATCCGGGCGCATTCGGTCCGCGTCTGAATATTTGGTGAGCATGTTAAAGGAAAACCCTTTGGCGGCGCGGTCATTCATCTCATGCAGGGATTGGACGACAATTTTGGTCCATGCGTCAAAGTCCGCGTCTAGTTTCATGTTGAACGTGCCGCTGACGGTGGCGTAGTCGCAGACGGGGATTTCTTCAATTTTAGAGGCGAAGAAACATTTGGGGTCGTGGGCGTAGAGTTCGCGCCCGCGCGCAATCATCGGCTCGGCGATGTCGTAGCCGTAATAATCCAGTTGATGTCCTATGCGGCGCAGGTAGTCGTACATGCCGCCGTAGCCGCTGCCGTAATCCAGCAGGGAATAAGGCTGCGAGGAATCAATCACCTTGATGAGTTGGAAGAAGCGCGCCTCTTGCGACTCAACGGAGTTATAGTCCACGCCGCGATGGGTTGCGCCGTGCTGTTCCAGTTTTTCAGTAAAGTAGCCTTTTACTTTTTCAAGTTCGTTGGTCATGGGAATCCTTTAATCAAAATATTTTTTTGCGTCCGCGCCAGTCATAAAGAGCAGGTCTAAAATGCTGACGTAGGTATCAAAGGGCGGGTAAAGTTGCGGGTAGGGCGGGTAGTTGTATTCGGCGTATTCCAGCGCAATGCCCGCCTCCTCAAAGAGTTGGGGTTGAATGTAATCTCGCGCAGAGGGTCCGCTGAGGTAATGAGTTGCGCCTACGCGCCGCAAAATTTGGATGAGCCGCTCAGTCTTCTGCCCGTTGATTCCGCTCAACGTGGAGGAGCGCAAAAACTCGGCGGGGAAGTTTAACTCGCGGGAGAGCTCCACTGTCAGCCCGATGGTAAAGTCGGCGAGTTTTTCATCGCGCCGCGCAAAGACTTCTTCCAGCCAGTTTTTATAGTCTGCAAAATGCGGGGCTTTGTTGTAGGCAATTGTCAGCGTTTTGAGGTGACTCTTTGCCCAGGGTTTAGACCAATCTATTGTGACGTCTTTGATGAGCGCGCCTTCGGTTGCGCCCTTGCTGTGAACGGGAATGGTCAGCCACTGTTTGCCCTGCGCGGTTTTAATTTGATTGCGATTGCGCCAGCCGTGTTTGTCGTATTGCACATCGTCATAAAAGATGAACAAATCGGCGCGGCGAATTTGGTCGAAATATCCGCGCCAAGGAATGTAAGAGGGCTGCAAGATGACGACTTTCATCTGCCCGCCATTTCTTGAACGACGTAGGCGGGGCGTTCCATGCTGCGGTCAAAGATACGCGCCAAATATTCGCCAAAGATTCCGAGCGTAAACATTTGCGCGCCGCTAAATAGCGCAATGACCGAAGCGAGAAAAGGAAAGCCGGGCAAACTGCCCAGCGCAAAGTAAACGTACATCACATAGACGAAAACGCCAAAGCCAAAAAGCGTCATGGCAAAACCCAGCCAACTGGCAAGCCGCAAAGGCAGCGCGCTGTACCCGGTTAAGATGAGCAGCGCGGCTTTGACCAGCGCGGAAAAATTATAGTTAGAGCGTTCGGCGGGGGCAATGTTCACCGGCACGGCGGCAAAGCGCGTTGTGCCCCACGAGAGCAGCGCGTCTAAAATGACCGCCGGACTGTTAAAGTTTTCAAAGGCGGCGAGCAGGTCGGCGCGAAAGGCGCGAAAAGCGGAGATGTTTTGAATGGCAGGCGCGCCAATGACCCGCGCCAAAATTGTTTTGATGTTGGCGGTGAGGAAGTTCCGCAAGAACCCTTGCGGCAATTTTTTCGGCGCGCCATAGACCACGTCGTAGCCTTCTTCCAATTTTGCCAGCAAGGCGGGAATTTCCTCCGGCGGATGCTGCAAGTCTTGGTCCATCGTCACGATAATTTCATATCTCGCCGCGCGCGCGCCGCAGAGCGTGGCGTTATGCTGCCCGTAATTTCTCATTAGGCGAATGCCGCGCGCCCACAAAAATTTTTGCGTCAGCGCTTCAATAACCGCCCAACTCGCATCGGGGCTGCCATCATAAACAAAAATCACTTCAAAGGATTCTGCAAAGGTTGGCAGCGCGGCGGAAAGGCGCTGCGTCAGCGCGGGTAAATACAACTCGCCGCGATAGACCGGAACGACTATCGAAAGATTCACAAACTGACTCCATGTTTTTCTTTGAGGATGTTCAACGCGCGCGCTTCTTCCAACCCGCGCGCCGATTCATCCCATCCGAGGGCTTCCGCCGCCGCTGCGGAAATCTCGCGCACAGCCTGCGGGCTGAGTTTTCCCAACATGGCAAGCATGGAGCGGCGCAGCAGCAGGTCGTCCAAATGAACGACCTTTTCATATTGAGCAAGGAACATCCATTCGCGGCGCGAATAATTGGGCAAAGACTTCAGCGGCGCGTCTGGCGCATGAGAGATAAATTCCGCCGCCAGTTCGGCGCGCGCGCCATAGCGCTCGTATAAAACATCCAAGCGCTCTTTGGAAATTCCCGTCCACGCGGCAACGCCATCCATCTTTTGTTTACGTTCTTGCGGGTCGGCTATATATCCGCGCGCGCCGCCAATCAATACATTGCGCGTGTCCTTTTGACGCGGCTTGCCAAAATGCTTTAAGACCTTATCCGTCACTTCCTCCGCAAAGGCGCGGAAGGAAGTCCACTTGCCGCCCACGAGAGAATAAACGGGAAAGGCAAGGTGAGTCCAATCGCCGCTTAACACTTCAATGTGATGGTCGCGGCTGTACTGCCCGGTGGTTTTTGCGCCGCTGCTGCCCAAGGGGCGCACGCCGCTAAATTGAAAGACAACCTGCTCGCGGGTGACGGGAATATTCGGGAAGACGCGCCGCGTCAGTTCAAGGAAGTAATCCACTTCCTCTGGCGTGCATTGCGCTGCATCTGGATTTTCAATTTTGATGTCAGATGTGCCAATTAGTACGCGGTCAAATAAGGGACAGAGCAGCACAATGCGCCCGTCTTTATTCTCAAAGAAGAATTCATTTTCGCCAATGGCGGCGCGGAGTTCGGGATTGTTCACCACAATATGCGAACCCTTTGTGCCGCCAATGGAGCGGGTGGAAAGCCCCAAACTACGGTTGGCAAAATCAATCCACGGACCGGCGGCGTTGATGAGCAACTTTGGGCGAACTTCATACGTCTTGCCCGTCAATTCATCGCGCAGGGTGACGGCGTTTTTTTCTCCGCCCGTCATACGAACGTAATTCAAAGCGCGGGCGTGTTTTCCCTCCGCTTCTGCGTCCAGCAAAATTTCTAACGCCAGCCTTTCGGGGTTGGAAATTAGCCCGTCATAATACAACGCGGCGTTGCGTATCTGCGGGTTGAGTTTTTCCCAGCGGCGCAGCGCTTCGGCGCGCTGAAAAAATTGATGGCGCGGAACCGCGCGATGTTTGCCGGTGTAAGCGTCATACATCATCAAGCCAAGTTTAATAATTAACGCGCCGCGCTCGGCGGGTTTTTCTAACCACCCCAAAAATTTCAGCGGCGCATTGAGAAGCCCCGAAAAAAACTTAAAAATGGGAATGACGGTTGGCAGCGGTTTGACCAAATGCGGCGCGTTGAAAATCATGCGGTTACGCTCGCCCACCGCCTCGCGCACCAGACGGAACTCGCCGTTTTCCAAATAGCGGATTCCGCCGTGCGCCATGTGCGAGGATGCGGCGCTTGCGCCGCCGCAAAAGTCGGCGCGGTCTATTAGCAAGACATCCACGCCGTTGAGCGCCAAATCACGAAAAACGCCAATGCCGTTAATTCCGCCGCCGACAATTAGCGCTTGCACTTCGGGGTTGGTATTTAGTTGGGTTAATATCTCTTGACGATTCATTGCGACTCCGTTGGAACGTGAAAACGTTGGAACGTTAGAACGTTAGAACGTTGGAACGTTAGGACGTTATTCAATCCAGTCAAAGGTGCGGGTGACGGCTTTTTTCCATCCCGCGTAGAGGCGTTTGCGTTCCGCTACGCCCATTTGCGGAGACCAGCGTTTATCCACGCCCCAATTTGCGCGGAGCTCGTCCAAATTTTGCCAAAAGCCCACCGCCAGCCCGGCGGCATACGCCGCGCCTAGCGCGGTAGTCTCCGCCACTTTGGGGCGAATGACCGGCGCGTGAAGCATATCCGCTTGGAATTGCATCAACAGGTCATTGAAGACCATGCCGCCATCCACTTTGAGGGCGCGCAATTTTACGCCAGAATCTTTTTCCATGGCGTCCAGCGCTTCGCGGGTTTGGTAGGCGGTGGCTTCCAGCGCGGCGCGGGCAATGTGACCTTTATGGATGTAGCGCGTCATGCCCACAATAACTCCGCGCGCGTTTGACTTCCAGTACGGCGCGTACAAGCCGGAAAAAGCGGGGACGAAATAAATTCCGCCGCTGTCTTCGACTGTGCGGGCGAGAGTTTCCACGTCTGCGGATTTTTCTATCAGTCCGAGATTGTCTCGCAGCCATTGAACGAGCGCGCCGCTGATGGCAATGGAGCCTTCCAGCGCGTACACGGCTTTATGCGCGCCAATTTTATAACCCAATGTTGTGAGCAAGCCCGCCTTGCTTTGCACAGGGGCTTCGCCAGTATTCATCAACAGAAAGCAGCCTGTGCCGTAGGTGTTTTTTGCCTCGCCGGTTTTGAAACAGGTTTGCCCAAAAAGCGCGGCTTGCTGGTCGCCTAAATCGCCGCAAAGGGGAACGCCCTTCAACGCGCCGCTTTGAATTTTGCCGTAAATTTCAGACGATGATTTTATCTGCGGCAGCATGGCGCGGGGAATGCCCAGCGCTTTAAGAATCTCCGCGTCCCAATCCAGCGTTTTCAAATTCATCAACAGCGTGCGCGAGGCGTTGGTCACGTCGGTGACATGCGCGCCGGTGAGATTCCAAATGAGCCAGGTATCTATATTGCCAAAGAGCAAGTCGCCGCGTTTGGCTTTTTCTTTTGCGCCCGGCGCGTTATCCAATATCCATCTAATTTTTGGTCCCGAAAAATAAGTCGCCAGCGGCAACCCAGTCTTCTTGCGGAATCTATCCTGCCCGCCGTCTTTCGCCAGTTTGGAGATGATTTTATCGGTGCGGGTATCCTGCCAAACAATGGCATTGTAAATAGGCTTACCGCTGGTTTTATCCCAAACTACGGCGGTCTCGCGCTGATTAGTAACGCCCACCGCCGCCACCTGCCCTTTCACACGAGGGTTTTGCAGCGCTTCGTTCACCACCTCTTGCGTCCGCGCCAAAATTTCCAGCGGGTCATGTTCCACCCAGCCGGGCTGCGGGTAAATTTGGCAATGTTCTTTTTGCGCCAGCGCCACAATTTCTCCGCTGTGGTTAAAGAGGATGCAGCGCGTGCTGGTCGTGCCTTGGTCTATAGCGGCAATATATTGGCTCATCAGTCGCCTCCTATAAGGTGGCTCAATTGTAAAACAAAAAGAAGTCCGCGCAAGCGGGCTTCTTAAAAAGAGCGCGTAAGGTCGCTGATTAAATCAACACAAACTTATCTGCCTTTGCGCCGCATACTTTGCAGGGTTCGGTAGGTTTGCCCAGTTCAATATTTCCGCAAATGGGGCAAAGGTAAAAGTCCACAGCGGTTAAATCTTTGCCTTGTTTCACCGCCTCTAACGCCATCGCGTAAAGTTTGGCGTGAACGGCTTCGGCGTCCAGCGCGTACCCAAACATGCGTTTGGCTTTGTGGTTGTCGGCTTGCGCCTGCTCAAACATGGGCGGGTACATGGTTTCGGTCTCGTAGGTTTCGCCGTCAATGGCGGCTTGTAAGTTTTCGGCGGTGGAGGAAATTTTTTCCAGCGCGCTTAAATGCCCTTCGGCGTGAATGCGCTCCGCCTCGGCGGTTGTGCGAAACAAGCGCGCAACATTGGCAAAGCCTTCTTTTTCGGCTTTTTTTGCAAACGCCAAATATTTTTGGCTGGCTTGGCTTTCTCCTGCAAAAGCTTCTTTCAAGTTTTCTATGGTTGTAGGCATGGAAACACCTCCTGGTGAATTGTGATTGCCGTCACAAATATTATACACCCGCTGCCCCCGCCAAAATAGGACAGGCTTAAGCCTGTTCTACGGCAACCCTTGCCAATCGCGCGCGCCCGCCAAAAAGGATTTTCCGCTCATGGGTTTTTTGCCTGCGGGTTGAATCTCTTGGAGGATGAGAATCCCCTCGCCGCATTGAATCGCGGGATTCTCTTGGACGGTCAAGCGCTGTGCGGCGCGGGCAGAATCTCCCCCATCCGCAACTGCGGCGCGCAATACTTTCATCGGCGCGTTTTTCCACATCATCCACGCGCCGGGCGCGGGGTTCATCGCGCGGACGCGGCGTTCCAATTCAACGGCGGGTTTGGAAAAATCTAAAAGCCCGTCTTCTTTTTTGAGCATGGGCGCGTAAGTTGAAAGGGCGTTCTCTTGCGGCTGCGAGGCAAGGTTGCCCGCAAAGTAAGAAGGCAGGGTTTCCATCAATAAATCCGCGCCGAGTTGAGCAAGCGAAGCGAAGAGCGTTGCGGCGGTGTCTTGTGCGGCAATGGGCGCGGCGCGGGCAGCAAGGATGTCGCCCGTGTCCAGCCCAACATCCATCTTCATAATGGTCACGCCGGTTTGCGCGTCCCCGGCGAGGATGGCGGCGTGAATGGGCGCGGCGCCGCGCCAACGCGGAAGCAGAGAAGCGTGAACGTTAAGACAGCCATAGCGCGGCAAGTTGAGAACTTCTGGTTTGAGAATTTGCCCAAAGGCGGCGACTACAATTAAATCTGGATTCCATGCGCGGAGTTGTTCTAGCGCCTCTGGCTGTTTGAGTTTCTGCGGTTGAATGACGGGGATGTTTAACTGCTGCGCCAGTTCTTTGACGGGCGGCGCTTTCAGCGCGCGTCCGCGTCCGGCGGGTTTATCGGGCTGGGTGACGACTCCGCTCAGGTTATATGTTTGCGCCAACGCGGAGAGAGTGGGCAGGGCAAAATTTGGCGAACCCATAAAGACGATGTTTTGTTTCATGCGCCGATTCTAGCACAGTACCATTGGGTGAAAGCGGCGGTTGCAAGAGGATTTAATTCATTGTACAATGAGGTTCAAATCAACTTTATTCGGAGGAATAAATTATGTCTCAAGAACCGATGTCCGCTGGCATTACCGATGATGATAAATTATGGGCTGCGCTGGGCTACTTTCTTCCCTTGTTAGCCATTGTGGCGTTAGTGATGGAAGATAAGAAGAACCGCCCGTATATCAAATTTAATGCCATTCAATCGTTGGTGGCGAGCGTGGTCTTGTCCATCTTGTCCACTGTCACATGCGGGTTTGGCGCGGTGCTGTTTTTGGTCATGCTATACTGGGCGTATCAAGCCTATCAAGGACAGAACGTAACAATTCCCGTCATTACAGACTTCATCAAAAATCAAGGCTGGGCATAAGCAGAGAAAAAGGACTCGCAGAATTTGCGAGTCCTTTTTATTTTATTCTTCAAGGAGACTTTCTATGTCAGAGCAATTCCAGCAAGTTCCCGCCGCGCCGCTGACGCCGGAGGAAGAACGTCAATGGGCGATGATAGCCCATTTGGGGGTGTTGGCGAACCTCATCACCGGTTTTTTGGGCGTTATCATCCCGCTCATTATTTATATGATGTATAAAGAGCGCTCGCGCTATGTGGCGTACCAATCGCTGCAAGCGCTCATTTTTCAATTAGTTTGGTGGGTGGGCGGTGGTATTTTGGCGGGGGTCGCATGGACGCTTTCTGGCATCCTTGCGGCGGTCTTAATTGGCTTATTGTGTATGCCCATTGCCTGCGTGTTCAGCATTATGCCGCTGGTGGCGCTAGGATATGGAATTTACGGCGGCATTGAAACAAGCCAAGGCAAGGATTTCAAATATTGGATGGTTGGAGATTGGGTTCGCAGCACGTTGAACGGATAAATAAAAAAACTCCCGCAGGGCAACCTTGCGGGAGTTTTTTATTACTGCGGAATATAACCTGCCACGTCCGCGCCCAAGCGAATTTCAATATCTACGCTGGAAGTTGGGTCGGGGCTAAATCGAATTTGAGAGGCAGGGATGGCAAAGACCGCCTGCAAATATTTAATGGTGTAAAGTTTTGGTCCATACACAATGACCAGCGTGGAGGCATAGGCTTCGGTGGCGGGTCCCACTTCGGTTACATTCATCCCCTGCGATTGCAGCACAGCGCCCGCCCGTTGGTCCATGCCGGGCGTAAACGTTCCATCCAAAAGACGAACGCGCGCTTCTTCCGCCCGCATGGATTGAACCAGCGCGTTCAAGTCGGACGGGTTGGCGGGCGCAGCCAGAGGGCTAAGCGCGCCGCCGGAGGTGAAGACTTCATCGCGTAGGATGCGAATTTTATCGGGCATAGGTTTAAGGATGCTGGCATTTTGCCCGCCGAGAGTGACGTTATCTAACGTAACCATTGTTTTATCTATCACGCGCATTTGAATGCCTTGCAAGGAAATATCCTTGCCCAAAACCGCCAATTTGACGGCGTCTTCAAAGGGCATATTGGTGTGAATGCCGGATTGAAATTGCGCGTAAATGGCGGGCGCGTTTTTAATTAACGTGGGAAAAATTTCCGGGTCGAAGACCTTTTTTTGGATGGCGTAAATGACATATTGTTGGCGCTTGGCGCGGTCTAAATCTCCGCCTTCGGTCTTGCGCGTGCGCGCATAAGCAAGCGCGCGCCAACCGTTCATGTGGCGGTAGCCGCAGCAATTTACTTTGAATTTATCTTGCCCGGGTCCAATGGGGTCAAGGGTCAGCGATTCTTCCACCCAAACATCCACGCCGCCAAGATAGTCAATAAACTCAACAAAGGTGTTAAAGTCCACTTGGGCGTAGTAATGAATCGGCACGCCCAACAATTGCTCTACGGTTTTCATGGCAAGCCCCGCGCCGCCGCCGGGCAGGCGCGCGCCTTCGCCGCTGGGGTAAGCGGTATTTGCGCGGCTGTACCCAAAGCCGGGAATATTCACCCACAAGTCACGCGGAACGGACAACATGCCCACTTTTTTGGAGATGGGGTCAATGGTGAAAACAATCATCGTGTCGGAGCGCGGCGGACCGTCTTCGGCGAGCCAATCTCTATAATCTAACCCAAAGAAGAGGATGTTAATGCGGCTTGCTCCATCCCATGCGGGCGGCAAGTCAGATTCTGGGATGGCAACTTGCGGGGTGGGCGGAGCGGGCGCATCCGCTGCGGGCGCGCCGTCTTGCGGCGTAAAGGCAGGGTCGGCGGAGCCAATTCCGCTGGAACAAGTGGGCAACGGAATGCCGGGCAAATCTGTGACAAGCCAACATTCCACTAATCCGCGCGCAAAGATAAAAGCGCCAATGGATAGCGCGAGGGTTAGTACCCAAAAAATTATCCGCCCTATGGACGGACGTTGTATATGTTTCAAAAATTCAAATTTATTCATTCATACCTCAGGGCTGCATGTATACCATATCCAGCCCCAATTTTTCCAAACCAATTTGCGCCCAATAGCGCATGAGAGAGGAATCCGCGGCGGCAGATTTTAGCAAAATGGGAATGGCGCGCTGGTCGCGCAACTCACTTAGGGCGCGCAGCGCCAAAATTTTGGCGGAGAGCGGCGCAGCCTCGACAGATTCTATCAGAGCGGGGACGGCGGGCGCGCCAATTTTCATCAACGCGGTCATGGCAAGACCCGCGGTTACGCCGTCTTCATCTTGAAGAGTCTGTTGTAAGGCGGGGATGGCGCTTTCTTCCGGGTGAAAGGTGAATGCCAACGCGGCAGCGGAGCGCACATCCGGCGCCGAGTCGCTGAGGAGCGAGATAAAACTAGCGGGTGAGGCGTGAGGCGAAGCGGCAAGGGCGCGCACCGCCCACCAACGGGAATCAGAATCTGAGGAGCGAGTCAGTTCCAACAAGGCGGGAATCGCCGCTTGTCCCATTTCTAAAATAGAGGGCAGGCTGGCTTCGGCGCGAGCGTCATCGCCGCTGACGAGGTCATCTAGCAGGGCTTGCATGAGTTTATTTTGCGGGCGGGGGAACAGGCAGCGCGTCTTGCGCGGTGTTGAGCCATTTGTCGCCCTCGTCTATGAGCATGACGGGGATGTCGTCCACGATGGGGTATTTGCGCCCGCAGTCTTGACAGATGAGCCAAGAATCTCTGTGAAGGGTAAGCAAGCCTTGTTTTTCGCGCACGCATTGGGGACAGCGTAAAATTTCGAGCAGTTCTGAATTGACCATGATGAAGTCTCCTTATTTGGGGATTGTATCATTAGATAATGAGGGAAGCAGGGATGAGGGAATTAGGAATTGACGGGAAAGCAAATTTGCTGGCGTTTGGCTTTTTTCTCCGGGTTTTCGGTGCCGGGTCCATATTGACAGACGGCAGCCCAAGGCTGGTAATGCGTGTGAAATTCATCGGTGAAGTAAATTGCGCCGCCGCGCCAAACTGTGCGGGTGACGGTTACGTCCGCGCCCTGCGCGGCGTAATCCACTTGTTTAATTTCATCGGCTTTGAGGTCGGGGTTTTCTTCCAAAATAGGCTGGGGCGGCGAAACGACATTGGTCGGTCCGCTGGTATCCCACGTTACGCTGCGCCCGTCTGACGTGGAGTACATTTTCCATGTAATTTTTCGCGCGGCAACGTCCACATAGGTTTCCATCAATAGCCAGTAGGGCGTATCATTTTGAAATTTGAAATCCACCAGCGGGAAGTATACGGTGGCGTCTAGCCCGGCAAGGCTGGGGTCATAACTGCCGCTGATGGTTTTTTCATAATAGACCACGCGGTAGGCGTGCGAATAGCGCTCTATGATGGGGAAGCCTGCAAAAAACGCCGCGCGAAAAAGCGTGGTGCTAACTTGACACACGCCGCCGCCCACGCCTTTGATGGTGCGCCCGCCATAGATGATGAGCGCTTCGGCGAATCCGTTTTCTAAACTAACATCGCCGAGATATTTTCCCATGGAAAAAATTTCATTGGGCGCAACCAGCACGCCATGATAGCGCGCGGCGGCGGCGACAATATTTTGGATGCGCTCGGCGCTGGAGCCGTAAAAATAAGTGGTATGCTGCGCCACCAACTGCGTGACGCCGAGTTCCGCGCCGCTGGCGGTATCCGCTACGTCTGGCTGACTCTCGCTGACGACCAACTCCACGCGATGTTCGCCGCGCAGCAGCGCGGCGTTGATGGCGGCGATGCTGGCTTCCACGTCTAAAACGCGCCCGCTTTTCGAGGCGAGAATTGGCTCAATTTGCCCGCTCTGGTCGTTGAAGACAAAGCGCGCGTTTTCCGGTTCACGGTCTATGCCTGCTTTGAGTTCGCTCAATGCGGCGCGAAACGCCGAAGGATTTAGCCCTACTTGCATTTCCGCCTGCCCGTTATTTTCGATGACGCTAACGCCAATCATATTGGCGAGGGTTGCAATGTCATACGTCCAGGAAGGGTCTTCGGCGCGGGCGTTGGGGAGGATGAGAGTCAGCGGCTGGCTGAGAATCATGCGGGCGGTTTCGGCTTGGGAGGAAACATCCAACAGGCGCGGCGCGGCTTCGGCAATCACCAGCGGGGATTCGCCATCGCGGAAGGTTTGCAGTTGCGCGCCGAGATAAATCATCGTAGCGTCCAAGTTGAGCAAACGCCCCACCTGTCCGGGCTGCGCGGAGACGTTTGTCCCTTCCAATTTTAGGCTGGCTTCTACTTGCGGCTGGTCTATTTGCGCGGCAATGTTTTGCAAATAACGATAAGAGACGCGCTGGTCAAAGATGACCACCGGAGAAACGTCCGCGCCCCTGCCGCGCGCCTGCGCTTGCAGCCACAGCGCTTTGAAGGGGTTGCCCGTCCGCCCAAAAGCATAAGCGGCGTTGGCGCTGGCAGTGGGGTCAAAGACCATGCCCAATTCTGCGGGAGAAGCCACCCACATTTGCTCTGGACTCCGAAACAGGACTTTTCCATTAATAGGGTAAGAGAGTGTCTGGCTCAGTTTGGAAGCGGCGTCTGCGGGGCGCAGCCCCGCAACCTCCACGCCCGCCACCGACACGCCGGGAAAGATACGCCCGGCATAAATCAATTGATAGGCAAGCGCCCAAGCGACCAATAAAGCAAGATAAAGCGCGAACCCGCCTAATAAAATAACAGGGATGCGCCGCCAATTTTCACGAGATGCAATGCGTCTGTTCATAGAAAGAATTATAACGGTTAACAGTACAATGGGTCTCTTGCAAAAGTCCTTTGAGCCACGAAACACACGAATTTTTAAGTTCGTTTTCCTTCGTGTATATTCGTGAAATTCGTGGATAAGTATTATTTCCTCACTTACGCAAGTATCTAATGGAAAAAGGAGACCATCGCCATGAAAAAAACTTTTATCGCTATATTAACCCTTGCGCTCTCTGCCTGCAATGTACCCACCGCGCAGCCAACCGCCACAGTAACCGCGCCGCCGCCTACGCAGACCTTCACCGCCCTACCGCCCAGCGAAACGCCCACGCCAACCGCAAGCGCCACGCTGACGGAAATTCCCAGCCCAACCGCCACAGAAACATCCACGCCCGCGCCAGCCATAGAATCATTAAACGCCATCGTAACGGCAGATTTGCTCAGTTGCCGTTATGGACCCGGCGCCGAGTATTTATATTTTTATGGATTTAGAAAAGGCTTCAAGTTAAAACTCATTGGCAGAACCGAAGGCAACAACTGGGTGGCGGTGGACGGCTTGCAACATTTGTGCTGGGTGAACGCCAAGTTTATAGAAATAGACGGGGAGAAACAATCCCTGCCCATCCTCTACCCGGGCGGGTACGCCTTGCCCGTTTCGCCGTACTATGCCGCGCCGGTTGTGTACAGCGCCAAACGAGACGGCAACAACGTCACCGCCATTTGGAGTCCCATTACGCTGCGGGCTGGCGATGAAGAAGACGACAGCATGTTCATCTACATTGTGGAGGTCTGGCGCTGCGAAGGCGGGCAAATGATTTTTGACCCGCTGGCGACTAACGAGCCGCAAATCACATTTTGGGATGAAGGCGGCTGCGCCGCGCCCTCCCACGGGCGGGTTTATTTTCAGGAAAAGCACGGCTTTGCCGGACCCGCTGAAATTCCCTTCCCATAAAAAAATAAAAAGCCCTCATTTTTCAATGAGGGCTTTTTTATGGCTCCTTGCCCAGGACTTGAACCTGGAACCTAGCGGTTAACAGCC
>Ga0172370_10001452_pt1 | contig 35970 bp, 31 predicted proteins | sample LakKiv5m_FD_114538 | JGI IMG/M metagenome (GOLD analysis project Ga0172370, IMG submission 114538) | Freshwater microbial communities from Kabuno Bay, South-Kivu, Congo - kab_022012_11.5m | ecosystem: Environmental > Aquatic > Freshwater > Lake | place: Democratic Republic of the Congo...
CTCCCGCCTCGATGATCCAGGAGATGTCGCCGACAGACTCCCCCGTCTCAAGAAAGACCGCGAGCCCAATGAGTTCATGCCACAAATACTCCCCTTCTTCACGGGGGATGACCTCAGCCCGAACCATGATTTTCGCATCTCTTAATTTTTCTGCGTCCTCTAATGAATCCACTTCCTCCAGCTTCATCAACACGATCTGCTTGTGAGGTCTCGCAGACACCACAGTGTATGGGCGGGGACTTTTTGAAAGGGGTTTTAGAAGGACCTCCTCGGCAGCCTCAAATAGTGTCTCCGACTCCGCATAGGACCGGATGCGGAGAAACCCCTCCAATCCATGAGGTCTGAGGACCCTTCCCACCACAATCCAATCGCCGGACAAACCGGATTTCAATGCTATTCTATGATCTCCAAAACGGATCGTTTCTTAATCTTTGTGGAGGCGGCGCTAAGAATCGTTCTCATGGCCCGTGCCGTGCGGCCCTGTTTTCCGATGACTTTTCCCAGATCTTCCTTAGCCACTTTCAGCTCAATCACCGACGTCTGTTCTCCCTCGATTTCCGTTACGGCTACTTCCTCTGGCTTATCCACGAGCGCTTTCGCGATGTATGAAATCAAATCCTTCATCCTGACTCACCTCCCATCTGATCACGCAGAAACGTCACATCAATTGGACGCTGAATGGGATTGCATCATTCCTTCCTTTTTAAGAAGGGCCTGCGCCGATTCAGAGACGCGCGCCCCTTTTTCAAGCCAGTAGTTCACTTTTTCCTCGTGAATCTTCACCACAGCCGGATCCTTGGTCGGGTCGTAGTAGCCAAGAATCTCCAAAAATCTTCCATCCCTACGCGCTTGCGAATCGGCCGCCACCAAACGGTAAAACGGTTTCTTCTTTGCACCCATTCGTGTCATTCGAATCTTAACTGCCATCTGCTTTGATCACCCCCTCGTCTTCGTTAGGGTCCCATCGCCCTTCAGGGCGATACCCGGTTTAGCACTCAGGCTCTATCCCAAAAAAGACGGGGTTTGCAACCCACCCTTTTTGGTAAAGCGCTCCATCATCTTTTTGGTTTGAACAAAATTCTTTAACAATCGATTAACGTCTTGTACGGTCGTTCCGCTTCCCCTGGCGATCCTTCGTCTTCTGCTTCCGTTGATAATCTTATGCCTCCTTCTCTCTTCCGCGGTCATGGAATCGATGATCGCCTCCACCTTGACCAGTTCTTTCTCATCTGGCTTCAGACTCCCCAGCTTCTTCAGTTTTCCAAGGCCCGGTATCATTCCCAGGATCTCCTCAAGGGAACCGAGCTTCTTCACCTGTTTCAACTGGGACCGAAAATCCTCCAGATCGAATTCACTCCGCTTGAGTTTCCTGGCTAACTTCTTGGCCTCTTTCTCATCGAATTCGTCCTGGGCCTTTTCGATGAGGGACAGAATGTCTCCCATCCCAAGGATTTGCGAGGCCATTCTGTCCGGATGAAACGGCTCTAAGGCGCTGACTTTCTCCCCCACCCCCACAAATTTGATGGGTTTCCCGGTTATTGCCCTGATGGAGAGGGCGGCACCGCCCCTCGCATCTCCCTCCATCTTGGAAAGAATCACGCCGGAGATATCGAGCCGGTCATTGAAGTCCTTTGCCACAGTCACCGCGTCCTGACCGGTCATGGCATCGGCAACCAGGAGTATCTCCGTGGGGTGGACCTTTTCCTTGATCGTCTCCAGTTCGGCCATGAGCGTCTCATCAATGTGCAGACGCCCGGCGGTATCAATAATCAGGACATCGGCCCCTTCCCTGCCCGCGCCGGCGAGCGCGTTTAGGCAGATGGACTCAGGCCGTTGACCCGGCTCGGTGGGATACACCGGCACATCGATTTCAGAACCCAATTTCTTGAGCTGATCCACGGCTGCCGGCCGGTAGATATCGGCCGGCACGAGATAGGGATGTCTCCCCTGCCTTCGAAGATGTCTGGCCAGCTTGGCAGCGGTCGTCGTTTTTCCAGAGCCCTGCAGCCCCACCAGCATCACCAGGTGGGGCGTCCGGCCCATTAGTTCTATACCTGTACGGGTCTCACCCATTAACCGGGTCAGCTCTTCATTAACGATCTTGATAATGTGTTGACCCGGCGTGAGACTGTCCAGAACGTCCTGTCCGACCGCCCGCTCTCGAATATCGGAAACGAGTTTTTTGACAACCTTATAGTTGACATCCGCCTCGAGAAGGGCTAAGCGAACCTCCTTCAGGGCATCCTGGATGTTTGACTCGGTCAGTCGACCCCGTCCCGTCAATTTCTTGAAGGTGCGGTTCAGCTTTTCAGATAGGCTGTCGAACATAGAGGTACGGTCTTCGTTTTGTAATCGGGTAGTTTATCTCTATCTATCAATCTATGTCAATAAAAATTATAGACATTCTGCCACCTGAGAATCACCGCCCATAAGGTAACATATTTTATTGAATTTGCCACTAAAATGTCGCCATACGGATTTCGTGACAACTTGCAGGAGATTAAGACGTAACATTGGAGATTCGTCAGGGCATCCCGCGAGTGTTTATAATATACCCTCACCGTGCCGGTACGGGTCTTTCCCCAATAGTTAGGCCTATCATACAAGGACGAGCCATCCTTTTCATCAGGCAAGATGTATTTAGGGGTTGCCAATGAGGCAGATACCCTCTAATATCCAGACGTGTCTCCCTGCGCGAGGTGGATCCTTATCTTAAGCGGCCAAAGGCAGCTCGCCATACATGCAAAAGGACATATTGAGTCATGGAATTATTCAGCCCGTAAGGGCAAGAAGCGATCCCCAGATAGGCCCTGTTGCGCTGATGGTGATGCTCCCCGAGGTCCTAAAGCGAATGGTTCGAAAGGCCGGGGCCACAGAATTCCCTTTTAGTGACACACCCCTGTATAGGCTTTACCTGACGGAAGGCCGCAGTGGACTCCCCATTGCCCTGGCGGGCCCGTTTTTTGGGGCCCCCCATGCGGTGATGGGTTTGGAGAAACTGGTGGCGTTGGGGGCAGGATACATATGGGTCTTGGGGTGGTGCGGATCTCTACAGCGCGATTTTCACATCGGCGATCTTTTTGTCCCAACCCAGGCCCTATCCGAAGAGGGGACATCAACGCATTATCCGATCCCCGGGAAAATCATCGCGTCCGACCCGTCGCTCAATCGGATTTTGACTGAGGCCATCACTCGAAGCGACCATGAATTCAAAGCGGGAGAGATATGGACCACGGATGCGATCTACCGAGAGACCCCTGAAAAGGTCATCCGATTTCAGGAGAGAGGTATTTTGGGTGTGGACATGGAGATGTCAGCCCTGATGACTGTGGCCGCCTATCGTTCGGCGGCCCTCTCCGCCCTTTTGGTGGTGTCCGACGAGCTTTCCGAGCTCAAATGGAAGCCCGGCTTCTCGAGTCCTCGGCTCAACGAAAAGACTCAATTGGCCGGGGACCTCTTATTGGAACTCTCCCAGACCTTAACGGACCTTCATCCTCGAAACCGACAGGCAAGTTGACGGTGTGACGACTATGACTGATGTGGGAAACGAAATTCAAACCCTTCGCGAGACGATCCGATACCACAACCACCGCTACTATGTGCTGGATGATCCCGAGATATCGGATGCCGAGTATGACAGACTCTTCCGGCACCTTGTCGACTTAGAGCGGCAACACCCCGAGCTGGCAACAGCGGACTCACCCACACAACGGGTGGGGGACGTTCCCGTCGAGACCTTTTCCGAGGTCAGACACCGAACGCCCATGCTTAGCCTGGAAAACGCTTTCAGTGGCCAGGAAATTATGGATTTCGATATACGCATTAAGCGCTTTTTGGGGGACGAGTCCCCTGTTCAGTATACGGTGGAGCCCAAGATCGACGGCCTAGCCGTGGAAATTATTTACGAAAAGGGTGCGCTCAAGGTGGCCTCCACGCGAGGAGACGGGGTTGTGGGCGAGAACGTTACGCCCAATATTAAAACCATCTTGGCCATTCCGTTGACCCTGACAAAAAGGAAGGACGGCCCCCCGCTGCCGGACATATTGGAGGTGAGGGGCGAAGTCTATATGGAACTGGAGCCTTTTGTCAGGCTGAACCGGCAAAGGCTTGGCAAGGGGCTCCCCCCATTCGCCAACCCGAGAAATGCAGCCGCAGGTTCCCTCAGACAACTGGACCCGATGGTAACGGCCAAACGACCACTCAACATGTTCTGTTACGGTGTCGGAGCGATGGAGAGTCCTCCCTGTGAAACCCATTATGAGCGCATGCTTCAACTTCAGGAGTGGGGACTTCGAGTCAACCGGCCATACATTCAAATCTGTGAAAACATTCCAGAGGTGATCGACACCTGCCATCACCTGGAACACATGCGGTCCCAATTCCCTTATGAGATAGACGGGGCGGTCATCAAGGTGAACCGGTTGGATCTGCAGACCCGTTTGGGTCAGAAATCCAGGAGCCCCCGATGGTCCATCGCCTATAAATTCAAGGCCATACAGGAGACCACAACCCTCATCAAGATCGAAGTCCAAGTGGGCCGTACCGGTGCATTGACACCAGTTGCCCACCTGGAACCGGTGGAGCTGGGCGGAGTCCTTGTGAGTCGCGCGACGCTTCACAACCAGGAGGAGATCGAAAAAAAGGATATTCGCGAGGGGGACCGGGTCATCGTTCAACGGGCTGGCGACGTCATCCCCGAGGTGGTCAAGTCGATCCTATCCATGAGGACCGGCAAAGAAAACAAATTTACCATGCCCTCTCAATGCCCTGTTTGTGGTTCAGAGGTTGTGAAAAACCGGGGTGAGGTGGTGCTGAGATGCCCCAACCCGAATTGCCCAGCCCAGGTGAGAGGCAGCTTCAAGCATTTTGTCTCCAAGGGAGCCATGAACATCGACGGGCTTGGAGAGAAAACCCTGATTCAGTTGATCGAAAAGGGACTCATCCAAGAGGAGGCGGATCTTTATGCCCTCACATTAATAGACCTGCTTAAACTGGACAAGATTAAGGAAAAATCGGCATTCAATCTTCTTGCGGCCATCCAAAAAAGCAAAAAGACAACCCTGTCCAGGTTCATTTACGCCCTTGGGATCCGGCATGTGGGGGAGTTTGTCGCGGACATATTGGCCAAGCGTTTCGAAAGCATCGAACAACTTGCCCATGCGACGGAGGAAGAACTCGTGGCCATTGATGGCATCGGCCCTCAGATAGCCGAAAGCGTTATTACTTTTTTCGAGGATCCCCGGAACAACAATCGGGTTGACCGACTGTTGAAGGCAGGGATTGAACTGGAAAGGCCTCCTTTATCGCAGGCCTCGACCATTGCCGGCAGGACGTTTGTCATCACGGGCACCCTTTCCGACTTGAAGCGTTCGGAGGCAAAGGAGATGATCGCCGAAAAGGGGGGAAGGGTCGCCTCCGCTGTGGGGAGTGGCGTGGACTATCTGGTGGTTGGAGACTCCCCCGGCTCCAAGCTCGCCAAGGCCAGGGATATGGGAATTCCCATTCTCAACGAAGCGGCGTTTCTGGCATTGGTGAAGGCCTGACGATGAGCAGATGGTGTGGCAGGTTTGGAATCACGGAATTCAGGAGTTGACGAATCGAGGGATTGTCGTTGAAACGGTGGGGTATCGCTTGAGCAACCCTGGGACGATTCATCTCGCGGCACGCCGGTGAAAGGCGTGATTTCCGGAGATATCATGGAAAACATCAGGGTGAATCTCATCATTGAAGGCCGGGTTCAAGGGGTGTGGTTCAGAGAATCCACGCGTCGGCAGGCGGTAGCCCTAAGGCTGACCGGGTGGGTTCGAAACCGGCCTGATGGAACCGTTGAGGCCTTGATCGAAGGCCCTGAACGCGAGGTCGAAGCCATGGTTTCCTGGTGCCGAAAAGGCCCCCCCTCGGCCAGAGTGACAAACATCCGGAGAACTTCGGAGGTCTGGCAAGGCGAATTTGACGCCTTTGACATCGTTCTTTAGGAGACGCCCCGTGGGAATCAAACGGTTTTCAAAGCGGTTTGTTTTCATTGTTGCTGGCCTTATGATAGCCGTTTCAGGGTGCAGCGGCACAGCATCCCTGACCCGGAAGATACTGCCTGATTCGTGGGCGGACAAGATCCTTCCGGGTCAGCCCAACCTCAAGCAGCGCACCATGGTTTTTCCCTTTGTGGACCAGGCGGGGCTTGGCCCCGAGATAACAGGCAAGTACAGCAGGCGATTCTATGAACTGCTGCAGTCGTCGCCCAACCTCTTGCTCAGTGAGCCCCCTGACGGCATATTATCGACCATGGCAATCGAATCGCCCCAGTTCGGCGTGGTGACCAACTCAAGTCTCGTGGATTTTGCCGAAAGCATGGGGATGAACGACCTCGTAATCGGCGTGCTGAATCCGGTCGATACAAGTATTCGAAAATCAGGGATTTGGCCATTCGACTCCTGGAAGAAATTCTTTGGGATATCCATCGCGGTCAATGTCATCGATACCGCGAGTAAGACCCTCCTATTGACCCACTTGGAGACAAAGGAGTTCCCCGTGGATCTCGAAGAGGCCGAAGAGTTAGATGAAAAGGCCTTCATCGACGAAGTGTCAACTAAGTCATATCCGGAGCTCATTAAAGAGCAAGCCGAAGTGGTAGCCAAGGAGCTGCATCGCCAACCCTGGACAGGAACCGTCTTGGCGGTGGAAGACAAGACCATCATGATCAATGCCGGAAAAGAAGTGGGGCTTGAAGAAGGCAAATTGTTCGATGTGTTCGCTCGGGGGAAAACCGTTTCCTCAGGCAGCGGACGGGCCATCTATCTGTTTGGTGAAAAGATCGGTATGATAAAGGTCACGTCGGTCATGGAAACCCACTCGCTGGCCGAGCCTGTTTCCGGAGGGCCTTTTGAACCCAAGCAGTTCGTCAGGTTCAAACCATGATCATCAGGCATGGTGAAATTGAAGCATCAAGGAATTGCACGAATATTCTTTCTTCAAGCCCCGAATTTCCTGGGTCCCTAAATTTTCCGATTCCCGACATATCCAAATTCCTGAATCCCTAACTTGGAAAGAAATACATGGACAAGATCGTTATCGAGGGCGGCAACCCCCTGAAAGGCACGGTCAGGATCAGCGGAGCAAAGAATGCGGCCCTTCCAGTCATGGCGGCCTGCCTCCTGACGGGCGGCTGGCATCATCTAAAACGCATTCCTCGTCTCAGAGATATTCGGACCATCCAGCGAATCATGATGAATCTGGGGGCTGCTTTCAGGGAGTTGGATGGCGCCATTGAGGTAAATTCGGATAATTTAACCGGATACCAGGCGCCTTACGATCTGGTCAAGACCATGCGGGCCTCCATCCTCCTCTTAGGCCCACTGCTCGCTCGATGCGGCAGGGCCAAGATCTCACTGCCCGGGGGATGCGCCATCGGGGCCCGACCCGTCAATTTACATCTGAAGGCCCTTGTGGCCATGGGGGCGGACATCTATCTGGACCATGGCTACATTCATGCGCGGGCAAACCGCTTACATGGGGCGGAGATCTTTTTTGATATCCCGACCGTCACCGGGACGGAGAATATCATGATGGCCGCGGTCACCGCACAAGGCACGACCATCCTTAAAAACGCGGCCAATGAACCTGAAGTACTGGATTTGGCCGACATGCTTCGGTCCATGGGTGCGGAAATTGAAGGGGACGGTACCGATACCATCTTTATTCAAGGAGTGGATCACCTGCGGTCTTCCCAACACGAGATCATCCCCGACAGGATCGAAGCAGGGACCTTCATGATTGGAGCCGCTCTCACACAGGGGACCCTCACCATCGAAGGCTGTGTCCCTGGACACCTGACCTCCCTCGTTGAGAAGTTGAAGCAGACTGGGGCGGAGATAACCTCAGGCAACCAGTCCATTACCATCAGGGGCCCCGACCGAATCCAGAGCGTTGACATCAAGACCATGCCCTATCCTGGGTTCCCTACGGATCTCCAGGCCCAGTTCATGACCCTCATGACCGTGGCGAACGGATGGAGCATGATCCGCGAAACCATCTTCGAAAACCGATTCATTCATGTCGGGGAACTCCGGCGCATGGGGGCCGATATCGAGATCAATGGCGGACAGGCCTTAGTGAAAGGAAAAGACCGCCTCTTTTCCGCCCCCGTCATGGCAACCGACCTGAGGGCCAGCGCTTCTCTCGTTCTGGCCGGGCTGGCGGCGGAGGGCGGCAGAACCGAGGTGCATCGCATTTATCACCTGGATAGAGGATACGAGGCCATTGAAGAGAAATTCAAAGGAGTGGGGGCCTCCATATGGCGAGAAAGCGAGTAGACTGTTCAACCGCCCGCTCATCCCGATAGTCATCTCCTTTGCCGGAGGCATCCTAACTGCGAACCAGCTCCCCCTGCACCCCTACATCCTCGCGGGGCTCATCATTCTCTTGACTGCCTCACTCACGTTCCTTCTTATTTATTCAACATACTTAATGGGTTACATTCTACTCCCCGTTTGCTTCCTTGCCGGAGTTCTGCTGATCCAGGTCAGACCTCCGTCCTCGCTTCTCATCCCGTTAGCGAGTGAGGACAAACAGGCGGTCATCGATGGAGTGGTCCTCGATCCGATCAAGATCGTCGAAAACAGAATCGAACGGTTCACGCTTTGGACCCAAAGTCTGCATCTTCCGGAAAAAGACATACCCCTCAGTGAACACATTGCCGTGACCGTGTATCGGAATGTCCCAGACCTCCATCCAGGCGACCGAATCCGTTTTTCGGCAGGCCTGCGCCTTTTTAGGAACTTCAACAATCCCGGAAATTACAATTACAAACTGGCCATGGAATTGAAGGGATTGACCTGCGTAGCGCATGTCTCCGATGGGGCATCTATAATACGATTGGGGCCAGGCCGCCTCCCCTTTTTTCGAGGTATCGTGGAGTCCCTTCAAAGGCCCGTCAGGGATTTTTTCAGCTCCCACCTGAGCCCTTCCCATGACGCCCTTTTTGGCGCCCTGATCCTGGGCGAACGTCAGGGTATAACACCCGTCCTGAGAGAACCGTTCAACCGGACCGGACTGGCTCACATCCTGGCGGTCTCCGGCCTCCACATCGGGCTGGTGGCCGGCGTTGCCTTTTTCTTAATTAAGTGGATCCTGTTCCGTTCGTACCGAATGGCCCTCACCATCGATCTACGCAAACTGGCGGCCCTGTTGACCTGCCTTCCGGTCGTCGGTTACGCCCTTCTTGCAGGCTTCCAGGTGTCCACTCAAAGGGCCATGGTCATGATCCTCGCCTATCTGGCATCCATCATCCTGGGACGTGAACGGGATGTCTGGTCCACCCTAAGCCTCGCCGGACTCATCATCCTCCTCATTGACCCAGCGGCCCTTTTCAGCATCTCATTTCAGCTCTCCTTTATGGCCGTCATCGGCATCCTTTGGCTGACCCCCACCATTCTCCAATGGCTCCATCGGCTGCCGGACCCATTCGACAGAAAAGGGTCTGTGCGCCATCGCCTGCTCGACTATCTCATCGGCCTGGCAGCCGTGAGTGCATCGGCGACCTTCTTTCTCCTGCCGGTCACCTGTCTCTATTTTCACAGGATTCCCCTGGTATCCATCCCGGCAAATGTGATCACCCTCCCGATCCTCGGGGCGTGGATCATACCGGCAGGCCTGCTTTCCTCAGCCGCCATTCCCTTTTCCACAGGACTCGCAGCGGTTTTTCTCCAGATAGGGGATTGGGGCCTAACGATCCTGATCTCTATTGTCCAGTTCTGGGCCGGCCTTCCCTGGTCGAGCATCTGGACGGTCACACCCAATCTCTTTGAGATCCTTCTCTTCTATTTCCTTATCTTATCCATATTCTTTTTTACGCACTCCCGATGGGCACGGATCGGTTTCGGTATAGCCATCGTGCTCAGCCTGGGCGATGTGGCCTACTGGGTCTATACGGTTCGGTTCAATCAAGACCTTCAGGTCACCTTTCTCGACGTGGGGAAGGGGAATGCAGCCCTCGTCTCATTCCCCCGGGGGAAAAAAATGCTGATCGACGGTGGAGGATTTGCGAGCGACACCTTCGATGTGGGGGAGCTGGTCGTAGCCCCCTATCTCTGGCATTCGAAAATCCTTCGGGTGGATTACCTGGTCCTGAGCCATCCCCAGGCGGACCACATGAACGGGCTCCGTTTTATCGCCAGGCATTTCCACCCGACGGAGTTCTGGACCAACGGGGACCGGGTGGGAACCCAAACTTATAAGGACCTCATGGAGATTGTGGATTCACACCACATCCGGACACGTCTCCCTTCGGATCTGAGGGCCGGCCTGGAGATCAACGGGGTGGAAGTACGGGCGCTTCATCCAGATCCGGACAGTCCCATTCCCGACATTAAAGACGATGGAAAGCGGCTCAACAACAACTCGCTGGTGCTCAAGATCGCTTACGGCAACATTTCCTTCCTTTTCCCCGGAGACCTGGAAAAACCTGGCGAAGGAGCCCTGGTCGCCCATTGCAGTCAAGCCATACGGAGCGATATTCTCCTGTCGCCCCATCATGGGAGCAAGACATCCAACTCCAGAGAGTTTTTGGATGCGGTGAAACCCCGTCTCTGCATCATCTCTTCAGGAGAAAGGACAGCCCGGAATTTTCCCCATCCGACGGTCCTCAAGAGGCTCCACGACATCGGCTGCGCTGTCCTGCCAACCGCACAGGTTGGGGCTGTCACCGTCACCGTCCGACAAAATCAATTCGATGTTCACACATTCGTGAATGACAAGTCTCTTCTCAGGAGCATCTTTTCTGATAAGAACAAGGATGGTATATTGAGGTTCAAGATGAGCAGTCTTTCGCCCGAAAACTCTCCTGTAACCTGAGGCCGAAACCATGACAGAAAGATTCCTTCGCCTGAAAGGGTGGCTCCAAACACGCCGTTTCTTGGTCGTTCTCATCTCACTTATGCTCCTTTTCGTCATCTTTCCTGCAACGGAAGGGTTAGTCGCCATCGGCTTTGTCCTGGATATATTGCTTTCCGCTGTCCTTTTGGCAGGGATCTATGCCGTGGGACAGAAAGGTAAGCCGCTTCTTGTTGCCTTGCTGACGGGGGGTCCCGCCTTTCTTGCACACTGGATCCAGTTCGTTTTCAAATGGCCGGCTTTTTATATGGTCGACCTCACTTTCAGCACGGTGTTTCTTGCTTATGCAACCTATACAATCGTGACCCATCTGTTCAGGCAGAAGCGTGTCACATCGGACCTGATTCGAGGCGCTATCTGCGGATATTTTCTCATGGGCCTCATGTGGGCCTCTTTCTTCGGATTGATGGAGACGCTTCATCCCGGTTCATTCACTTGCAATGAGACCCCGCGTCTGGAGATGCAAGACCTGATTTATTTTAGCTTTGTCACCTTGACCACCACGGGATACGGCGACATCCTGCCAGCGACCGGCCAGGCGAGGGCCTTCGCCATCCTCGAGGCCATCACGGGACAGATGTATCTGGCTGTGAACATCGCAGCCCTTGTGGCTATTCGCATCTCCCAGTCCTCCGAGAGATCTCCAGAATGATGGGGCGACTGACATACAAACCGGAAAGCGAGATTGTGTCCCAAATCCGGGCCAAAACTGCCTCCCGTCCTCCCAGGGACATCCATATTTATCTGATGAAAGGAATCGTCAGGGACGACGATGAGGCCCTCCTGGGCCATCATTTCCTCGGCAACTGGGTTGAGGAAGGAAGCTCCTTTCTCTTTTTCTCGATCCCTTCAAGCAACTGGGTCGACCAACTCCTCGCCGCCAGGCCAGGGATCCAACTGGAAGACCAGTTTCATTTCACTTATGAAGAGTGGCAGGGAGGGGGCCTCGAGCCCGTCCGAATCGATCCGTTCTTGATCGCGCCTCCATGGCTGGAAAGCGATCCTCACCCAAGCCTCATGCCGATCCTCCTGGACCCGGGAGTGGTTTTTGGCAACTGCCATCACCCCACCACTCAGGCCTGTCTCAAGGCCCTCGCCCTCGCCGCGCAAAGGCAACCCCTGGGGCGTGTCCTGGATTTAGGGACCGGCACAGGCATCCTGGCCCTGGCCGCGGCCCGTCTCGGGGCCCGAGAGGTGATGGCGGTTGACCTGAACCCCCTGTGCGTGAAAACAGCGGTTCGTAATGTAGAGTTAAACGATTCGGCAGGAATCGTTCACGTCATGGAAGCAAAGGCGGAAGATATGGTGGACGCCAGCGTTGACCTGATCATAGCCAACATCCATTACGAGGTCATCATACGTCTCTTAAGGCAAGGTGCCATCAACCCGGATGCAAGGTTGATCATCTCGGGCCTCCTTCGGAGCCAGTACCGGGACGTCATTGCCCGACTGAGGGGTATCGGATTTAAACCGGCCCACGAGTGGGATCACGACATGACCTGGTACACGGTCCTGGCCAGCCGACATCCAGTGGTGTCCGGGGCCACACCTCCCTAAAGGTCCACCCCCACGATCACCTGATATCCGGTCTTGACCGCATCGACGGCCGTGGTCTTGACGCAGCAATCGGTGGTGAGCCCATACTCAATGATCTTTTAGACCATGTTTCGTTTGAGAACTTTGCTCATCTCCGCCTTGACGCCGCGGGGGACCCAAGTGGGAAAAGGCACGGGGAGATGAGCCATCCCTTGTGACGGGCCGCGTCCGCAAAGGACATGCAACGGGATCGATTGGCCCGCCTTGGAAATAAGAAAACAAGGAGGGAGGCAGCCCCCTTTAATCGAGAAGATCCTGTTTTTCCGTGGGAGTTCTCACCTGCTCTTCCAGGAGCCGTTCCGCGATGCGGTCGCTGATGAAACAGCCTATGGATTGGACTTCATCTGCTGTTTGCGAGTGTCTGATGTCCGTGATGTCCACATACATTCGGTTGACCGCAGGATAGACATCTGTTTTCCGGTCAATAAAGATGGTTTTGTAGACATTTCTCCCCAGGATGATCACGGCGAAATCCGCCTCGGGGCATATTTCCTTAACGGCCTGATCGGCGTTTTCGGGGTAAAGGACATATGGCCTCTGGTCTGCTACGTAGAAACCGAGGTAGGTTGAGCTGAGATTGGGCCAGACTGTATGAGACCAGGCGTTGTTGGTTGCTGAAGACGTCGTCACTGTGGGGGCGACTTTTTTTTCCACACACTGTTTCGTGGCCGCCTCGATGTCGCGGGCCATTTTTCGGACCATTTGAATGAAAAAACCGCTCGACTGAAAGCCGCTGGATAGGGGAGAGGCGCCCGTCTGTCTATAGGTGAACTCATCGGTCATAGAAGGGATCAAGCATATCTTAACTGCGCCGGGACTTCGAGATCCTTGAAGGTGCCGGCATGGAAAAAGCCGGTAATTGGCTTGAGATATCTTCTTCTTCGTAAACTCATCCAGTTGAATAGCCCCCACCTCATAAAGCGCCTTAACCAGAAATGGAGATTTGAGATACTGAAAGAGGTGAGGTTTGCTTCGCACGGTTTCACGCAGGAACCTCCATTCCTTGGAGGTGAGGTTCATGGCCTGAAGGTCGGCCTGGGTGGGCCTGACATCGGTTTCCAGAAGCAGGTGTTGCCGGGTCATGAGAGCGGAGAGGCAAACTCTCTCTCTGCGGTGAATCTTCTGAAGCAGAAGGAGGCGAATGGCGATGAACTCCGCTGCCGGATAAATACTTGTGACATTATAGTCCCCCTCATACAGACTGAGGCCCTTATCGTAATGATAGAGGACGGTGGTGAGGTCCAAAATACTCGGATCCAAGACCATGAATTCCAGGGAATTACGGTTGGGATCAGACATGGTTGCTACGACGTTCTTGAAATCGAGAGGCTCATCCAATGCCCGCCGCCGCCACTGATCTCGATAGCGGGGATCACCCGCCATTCCAAGCGTTATCCGCAGAAGATAGGCCAATACCTCCGAGGCGTAGGTTTGTTCAGGGGTTAGGTCCGCATCGATCGAAGCGGCAGTGGGCGTTTCCGGGTATTGACCCGCCCATACGGTTGTGGATGGGGGAAAATTGAGGAAGGGCATTGCCCCTTTCACGGCCACCTCGACCCCGAAAAGGGAATGGAAATCAAATGGCGAGACCATAACACCTGATATCAACCCGAGAATAACAGCAACGCAAAGAAATTTTGTATATCTCATGGTTGCCCCCTCTCCTCGGTCATCCAACGGCCTGCAAAGGATCGGCGTGACGGGTCTGGTCACGGAGTCACGGAAGTGAATCCTACAGTTCGATCTCCAACAGAGACCCCGCTGGAAGATCCACGAAATCCACCAGGTTAAGGGTCGTGCTGCCATGCTCGGTCTGGCGGTAGGTGATTTTATATTTACCGGGTTTGAGCGGCATGGGATCAAAGGATCCTCTCAAGAAAATCGTCTGAACTGGCTTGCCCGTGGGGTCCAGTTCAACGAATTCAATTCGGTAGGGGGGCTTCATTCCCGCCTGTGGAATCAGACGAATGCCTGTATTGAGAAGGAACTCATTCATCTTCCCCTCTTCAACCGCGACGTCCCCCAGGTAGACATTGGAACTGTTATGTTCGTCTTTTCGATAAATGAATCGATAGGTCCCGGGCGGCACCAACTGCGGGCCAAAACCCATTCGGAAATGAGCCACTGGCTTTTCTGTCTTCGGATCCTGAAGTTCCCAAAACAGCAGGTCTTTGGGAAGCCAGTCGGCCGGGACCGGATTGAACGCGGTGGTGAGCGGGGCCTCCGTGACCTTGTCTGGTTCGATGGTGACTCTTAACAGAATGAGGGTGGCCGATCCGTGTTCGTCCTGTCTCCAGATCAGATCATATTCCCCTGAAGGAATCAGTTGCGTCTCCAGGGGGACGAAGTGGGCCACGGTTTTTCGTGTGGAGGGATCTTGAAGACCCCAGAAACAGGGGGGCTTGACCCACGTGGGAATCACGGGGCGAATTCCGGTCTTGAGAAAGATACCGGAGGTCTTACCGGATTCCACGGTAATGACCTCTCCCAGTGTGACCTCGCCGCTGCCGTGCTCGGTCTGCCGCCAGACGAGCTGATATTCACCCGGCGGGACGAGCTGATTTTCCAGGTCTCCAAAGCGCGCCTTTTCCTCGCCCGTCTCCGAATCGACGAGCTTCCAGTAATAAGGCGGTTTCACCCAGCCATCATATTTCAGGGAGATGGTTCCGGGCCCTTTGGCCTTGATGCGGATCGATTTGGTCTTTTGGGAAACCTGCTGGGTAATGGGTGCAGGCTCGGGCGCCTTCTCCATCTTGGGGACCTCGATCGCCTTTTTTTCGATTACACTTTCCTTGATCCGGTTTAGGGCAGACAACAGGTCCTTGGCGTTGGAAGAGGAAAAATACTGTCCTCCCCCTTCTTTAGCGATGCAGGCAAGCTGTTCGGCCGCCGCTCCTCTCACGTCAAAGCCCACCACATGCATGACAAACTGCGTGCCGCTTTCCCTGAGCTGTTTCACCACCGCGCAGGGATCCTTGTCACAGGTTTCAATGCCGTCACTCACCAGGACGATGGTGCTTGCGTAATCCTTTCCTTTGATAGCAGCCACGGCATTTGAGATGCTATTCGAGAGAGGTGTTTTCCCTTTGGGATTGATCGCATTGATCTTGGCGATGGCCTCGTCTTTGTTAAGTGGGCCAATCGGCACAATCTCCTCGATATCGGAACAATCCCCCTTTTTGCGGTGCCCGTAGACCATCACGGCACCCTGAATGTCGTCGGGGGTTTCACGAATCAACGCATTCATGACCTCCTTGGCCACCTGCATCTTGATTTTCCCATTCACCCGGCCCCACATGGATCCCGAGCAGTCCAGGATGTAGTAAATGAGTGGGGTTCCTGCACAGGGGGCGGCCACCGGCATGCTCAGCAATAAGGTCAAGGCCAGCCAGATTCCTTTGAGTCGCCATGTCATGTCTATGAACCTCCTGATTTGATGGAAACCCCTTTTATGCATGAGTCGTCTGGTGACCACGAGGCGGACACACGCGCTTCATTCTAAGGGTAGCCTTTAACACCAAGCGCGTCAACGGGAAATCATGTCGTCAGGGCGGCCTTTTCACCGGCCTGGTAGAGTTCGTCGATCAGGTTCAAATTCTTCCCCACTGCCTCATATGACGAGAGATGGCCTTGTGCAGGTTCATTTCCCGCTTGGACCCTTTTTTCTTGACTCATTGATCGCGTTTTCCTATAGTCGCTCCCCAAAAGGGGCATCATGGTCCCATGCATGCCTTCGGCTGACGCAATCAGCATCCATAGAAAGCAGGGCTAACCGGACGTGAAACCAAGTGGAGAGGCTGGCGGGTTTCCGATCAACATCCGTTCCGGTCAGCGTCCGATGCATCGCTGGAGAAGATGGCACTGTAGCTTGTTGAGATTCTCAATCCTGGAGGGGCCTTATGAAGGTACTGGTCACGTATTTTTCCGAAACGGGGAATACCGAGAAATTGGCAAAGGCGATTTTTGAGGCGGTGGAAGCCCGTAAAAAGGAAATCCTGCCCATTGAAGAGGTGGCCGAAGTCAGCGGTTATGATGTTGTGTTTATTGGATTCCCGGTACACGCCCACAATGTGCCTGGCAAGGTAGATGCTTTTGCGAAAAAATTGCCGGAGGGACAGAAGGTCGCCTATTTCGCGACGCACGGATCCCTAAAGGGAGGGGAGCTGGCGATTACCGCATTTCATCATGCTCTGGGTATTGCGAAAAATGCGGTCGTCCTGGGGACCTTTGGGTGTCGTGGCAAGGTGAAGCAAAAAATTATCGATGGCTTGATGGACAAGCTCGAGCATCGGGCCTGGGTCTTGGAGGCCCAGAGTGCCGGGGGGCACCCCGACGAGGCCGACTTGGAAGACGCTCGGATCTGGACCGAGAGAATGATCATCAAGGCCCGTACACGTTAACTCAGGATTCCTTTCTTTCCAGCCTTCACGGTGGTCAGCGTCGCTGATGAGCGTCTGAAAGGCAACGTGGCTCCCTCGAATATCGCCTGTGTATACCCAGGTCCACCTTGCCTCAGAAACACGCCTCTCTGAGGGTGGCCCTTCGAGAGACCTCCCTCCGTTCATCCGCCAGGGTGAGCTGAAGATAGAACCTGTGGCACAGCTCCTGCTTCTCGGAATATATGGATTCCTGGTTGATGTGGAGCTTCAGTGGAGTGTACCGCAGCGTAGTTTCCGCAGGACGTGATGCCTGTGCCATCAGGCGAAGATCATGCTCAAGACTCGATAGACCAGTTTGGCGGCCAGGAAATCGGGGGCCTTGTTGTTCGGGTCGGGCAGCAGCTCCGTCACATCCATCCCTACCACGTCCTTTTCCGCGATGACTGACCTCAGCAGGTTCAACAGGGTATACCAGTCGATTCCTCCCGGTTCCGGTGTCCCGGTCGAAGGCATCACAGATGGGTCGAGGACGTCCAGATCGATGGTAACATAAACATGTGACGTCAGAGCCTTAAGCACCTTTGGGGCGATATTCACTCCCGCGGCGATCTCATGGGCAAATAGGATGCGGTCCCTTATCAGCCTTGCCGACTCGGAGACATCCATGCTTCGAATGCCGACCTGGACATAAGGACAGATGTCACCGATCCGGGCCATGACACAGGCATGATTGAACCGGCTTCCTTCATAGGATTCCCGCGTATCGCAGTGCGCATCCAGTTGCAGGACCGACAGATCTGGAAAGCTTTCCGCTGCCGCCCGAACCAGCCCCACGGACACCGAATGCTCGCCGCCGATGCCCACCACAAATTTTCGGTCTATCGCCATCAGTTTGGCACGGCCATAAACAGCCGCCACCATTGCTTCGGGATCGGATGGACAATCGACGGCCGGCACGGTAGCGATCCCCCGTCTGAAGACCTCGGAGTCCGTCTCGATGTCATACAGCTCCATGTGGGCAGAGGCGTCGAAGATGGCCTGAGGGCCCCTATCCGCCCCCTTCATCCAGGTGGAAGTGCCGTCATAGGGGATGGGCAACACCGCTACCGCGGCGGCATCGTATCGGCAAAAATCGTCCTCCAACGCCCCAAAGGCGCCAGGTTTTAAGACCGGTATCATGGGAAGCGATCAGGCCGCCCGTTTATAGGTTACAGGAAACTGTTCACCCCGTTCGTATGTATACACCGAAGGGGATTTAGACTGAAAGAATTGGATGATGCGTTCCTTGGCCCTTTCCACGTCAAAGGGCTTGCACGAGAACAAATCGACAAATACGAAATTCTTGTGAGGGTAGGTGTGGAGAGAAATATGGCTTTCTGCGATAATGGTGACACCGGTGATTCCGGCATCCTCAGGCACCTGCCCGCTGTATCTGAACACATATGGCTGGGTGATCTTGGTCATGCCTATCTCTTCGGGCAGTTGGTTCAAGAGATTGAAGCAGGCATCAAGGTCATTCAGGATCTCGGGATTACACTCACCCAGATCCAGCATCAAGTGGGGGCCGTATCCGTATATTGTCCGGTTCATTTTGCATAAATCCTCCTTAGTTGTATAAGTTCCACCATCCTACGGGGTTGCGTTGTTGAGCGCCCCAAGGCAATCACTGCCCGGCCGGCTCTCTGCGAATGGTAACACAGGCCTGGCTCGCTGGCATCGGGGCGCCGCGCCTTCACCGGAGATGGCCCCGGTTTTTTAGCGCACGTCATGCAACCCATCTTTCTTGACAACACACGCCGTTATCTTTTCAAGGAATAGACTTCCTTCTCCAAAAAATTGAAGTGGCTATTTAAATGAATTTAATTGGCATGTCAAGCCATTTTTACTCATCCCGGATGCAGTGGCACCGATAATGGCCCATGGCCCTTCTTTCAGGTCATGGATTGCCGCCCAACCTGTCGGCTCACCTGAAGGCCACATCCGGCGCGGCGCCCCCCTATCCCACTGGCGGACCCGTCTAAGCGTATTGACAATGTACCGCTGTATTGCTAAAAAACAACCCCTTAGAGTGCCCTTCGGGTGTAAGCAATCTTGTCCCACAATGTTTTAGTCATGAAAGATGAGATTCTTGTCTGTATGCAGCGTGGAGATCCGTTTGTCTTCAGTTCCGCGGAGCAGGCGCGTTTGCTCGCCTTGAATTTTGCCAGCCCAAGACGTTGTCCGGAATGCCGGAAAAAGAAGTCAAGAGGTAGAGGACCCAGCGAAAAGTGGAATAAGGACGACCGAAAAGGACGCAACATTCGGCGCAGACCACGAGATATTTATGACAACGAATGAATGGACGCCAGCGGGGTTTTCCACCCGGCCTCGCAGTCGCTCCGGCCTTACGGAGGAAATCAGGTATGCCATCTAAAGAAAGCGAAGCGCGGGAGTCAAGGAACATCACATTGGGGCAGGCCTGCCGAGTGGCCCTGCGTTTTGCCATCGGCCAGGAGGTGGAAGACGCCAGTTTTTACAACAAGTACCAGAGCATCGCCATCGCTGTTCGAACCCGTCTTATGGACCGGTGGCTTCAGACCGAAAAGAGATACCGGGAGGCGGATGCCAAAAGGGTCTACTACCTGTCGCTGGAGTTCCTCATGGGAAGGACCCTTCAGAATGCGGTCCTGAATTTGGACATGGAGGAGGAGGCGAGGGAGGCCATCCGCGAACTTGGCGTGGTCCTTGAGGACGTCTATGAGGCGGAACATGATGCGGGGCTTGGCAACGGAGGCCTTGGAAGACTGGCAGCCTGCTTCCTGGATTCCATGGCCACCCTTGATATTCCGGCCAAGGGCTACGGCATCCGTTACGAGTATGGCATCTTCAACCAACTGATAGAGGACGGTTACCAAGTCGAAAAGCCGGATTACTGGCTCTTTCGGGGAAATCCATGGGAAACCCCCCGCGTTGAAAGGATGCAGCGGGTACGATTCTATGGACGCACCCGATCCTATGTGGATCAGGAGGGAAGATACCGGGTCGACTGGATCGATACGGATGATGTCTTTGCCCTTCCCCATGAAATTCCCATTCCCGGGTATCATACTCAAACCGTCAATCTGCTGACCCTTTGGTCTGTCAGGGCCGGTGAGGAATTCAATCTGGAATATTTCAACGACGGCGATTACCTGAAGGCCGTGGAACAGCAGACAGCCAGCGAAAACATATCCAAGGTTCTGTATCCCAACGACAGCGTTGTGGCTGGAAAGGAGCTGCGACTCAAGCAGGAATACTTTTTCGCATCGGCGTCCCTGCAGGAAATCCTTCAAAACTATCTGACCGATCATAATGACCTGAGCCTCATCCCTGACCGCGTGGCTATCCAGTTGAACGACACCCATCCATCCATCGCGATCCCTGAGATGATGCATCTCCTCGTGGATAAGCATTCCCTGACATGGGAAGCCGCATGGGACATCACCACGCGGACCTTCGCTTACACGAATCACACCCTGCTTCCGGAAGCCCTGGAAAGTTGGGATGTAGTACTCCTGGAACGACTTCTCCCCAGGCACATGGAGATCATCTACGAGATAAACCGTCGTTTCCTGATGGAGGTGTCAACAGCATTTCCCCATGATGGGGAAATGGCTGCCCGTCTTTCGATCATTCAAGAAGGGTTCCCTCGAAAGGTTCGCATGGCCCACCTGGCCGTTGTGGGAAGCCATTCGGTTAACGGCGTGGCAGCTCTCCATACCCGCCTTCTCAAGGGCTCCCTGCTTCCCGATTTCAACCGATTATGGCCCGGCAAGTTCAATAACAAAACCAACGGCATCACCCAGCGGCGCTGGCTGAGACAAGCCAATCCGGGGCTGTCCCGGCTGATCTCCGACACCATCGGCGATAAATGGGTGACGAACCTGAATGAACTGGAGCGCCTCTCGACAAAGGTGGATGACAAGGGGTTTCAGGACGACTGGCGTTCGGCCAAGGAGATGAACAAGCTGGTGCTGGCCCATGAAATCGAGGAGAGACTTAGCATAGAGATCGACCCTTCCAGCATGTTTGATGTCCAGGTCAAGCGGATCCACGAATACAAGCGGCAGCTCCTCAATGTACTCGGCGTGGCGGCCCGCTACCTCCGAATCAAGTCCAATCCCCATGGCGACTGGGTGGCCCGCACCGTAATCATCGGGGGCAAAGCCGCCCCCGGCTACACCATGGCCAAGCTGATTATTAAACTGATCAACGACGTGGGAAAGGTCATTAACACAGATCCGCTCACCAGGGGACTCCTCAAGCTCATCTTCATGCCGAACTATGGGGTCTCCATGGCGGAGCGGATCTTTCCGGCGAGCGAGCTGTCCCAACAGATATCAACCGCCGGCATGGAGGCCTCGGGAACAGGCAACATGAAGTTCGCCTTGAACGGCGCACTCACAATCGGCACGTTGGACGGGGCCAACATCGAGATAAAGGATGCGGTGGGGGAGTCCAATATCTTTATCTTTGGATTAAATGATCGTGAAGTGGTGGAAAGAAAGAGAAGGGGGTATTCCCCGTGGGACGAGTATCATCGAAATGATGAATTGCGGGAGGTGTTTGACGTCCTGCAGGGAGGTCTTTTCTCGCCGGATGATCCCGGCCGGTTCAAGCCGATTGTTGACTCGCTTCTGCAAAGGGGGGATCCCTACATGGTGGCGGCCGATTTCGCCTCGTATATGGACTGTCAGGACCGGGTGGACGCCTGTTACCACGACCTGTCGGAATGGACCCGCAGGTCGATCTGCAATGTCGCCTTCATGGGGTATTTTTCAAGCGACCGGACCATTCAGGAATATGCGGCCGACATATGGAAGGTGCAGCCGATAAAAAGGTAACCAGTTGATGTGCCCTTCGAGCCCCTGGGATGGGCTCGAAGGGTAAAAAGGGTGGCTAGTACATATCCTCAGGCGGCATGGCCGGTGCAGCCGGGGTTTTCTTTTTCGGCTTCTCGGCCACCATGGCCTCGGTGGTCATGAGAAGGCTCGCCACTGAGGCTGCATTCTGAAGGGCAAAGCGGGTCACCTTGGTGGGATCGATAATCCCTGCCTTCATCATGTCCTCGTACTCACCTGTCTCCGCGTTAAAACCAAAATTGCCCTTGCCGTCTTTCACTTTCTGCACCACCACGGAACCTTCAAATCCGGCGTTGTTGGCAATCTGCCGCACAGGCTCTTCCAGTGCCCGTTTGATCAGATTGACACCCATCTGTTCCTCTCCGGAAAGCCCCAGCTTGTCAAGGGCCTTGAGACAGCGGAGGTAGGCAACGCCGCCCCCGGGAACTATCCCTTCTTCAACAGCCGCTCGGGTGGCATTTAATGCATCTTCGACGCGGTCCTTCTTTTCCTTCATCTCGATCTCGGTAGCCGCGCCCACATTGATGACGGCCACGCCACCGATGAGCTTGGCCAGTCGTTCCTGAAGTTTCTCCCGATCATAATCGCTGGTGGTCTCTTCAATCTGGACACGGATCTGCTTGACGCGACCTTCCAGCGCGGCCCGGGTGCCTTTCCCGTCCACTATCGTGGTATTGTCCTTGTCCACAGTGATGCGCTTGGCGCTGCCAAGGTCCTTCAGGGTGATGCTCTCAAGCTTGATTCCCAGGTCCTCGCTGATCACCTGGCCGCCGGTCAGAATCGCCATATCTTCGAGCATGGCCTTGCGTCGGTCGCCGAACCCTGGTGCCTTGACGGCCACACACTTAAGCGTTCCGCGAAGTCGGTTGACTACGAGGGTGGCCAGGGCCTCTCCTTCCACGTCCTCCGCGACGATCAGGAGGGGTTTCCCCATTTTGGCAATCTGCTCAAGAATCGGCACCAGGTCTTTCATGCTGCTGATCTTTTTCTCGTGAAGCAGGATATAGGGCTCCTCGAGCTCGGCCTCCATTTTTTCTGCATTGGTGACAAAGTAGGGGGACAGGTATCCTCGATCGAACTGCATTCCTTCCACGATCTCGAGGGAGGTCTCCATGCTCTTTGCCTCTTCAACCGTAATGACGCCTTCTTTCCCGACTTTTTCCATGGCCTCCGCGATGACTTCACCGATAGCCTTGTCGTTGTTGGCCGAAATGGTGCCCACCTGGGAGATCTCTTTCTTCTCTTTGGTCGGATTGGAGATCTTTTTCAGTTCCGTCACCACCGCCTCCACAGCCTTGTCGATCCCACGTTTCACGGCCATGGGATTGGTTCCGGCAGCCACAAGCTTGGAACCTTCTCTAAAAATGGCCTGGGCCAGAATCGTTGCCGTCGTGGTGCCGTCTCCAGCCACATCCGACGTCTTGGAGGCCACTTCCTTAACCATCTGGGCCCCCATGTTCTCAAATTTATCCTCCAGTTCGATCTCCTTCGCCACCGTAACACCGTCTTTGGTGGATTTCGGAGAGCCCCACGATTTCTCGATGAGAACATTGCGGCCCTTGGGGCCCAAGGTCAGCTTGACAGCGTTGGCCAGGATGTCAACGCCTTTCATCATCTTTTCTCTTGCGGTTTCGCTATATTTGATCTCTTTCGCACTCATGGTTCAACCCCCCCTCCATCGCTATTCCAGGATACCCAGGATATCGTCTTCTCTCATAATCAAATGCTCGACGCCGTCGATCTTGATCTCGTTGCCGGCATATTTGCCGAAAAGGATCCGGTCGTTCTTCTTGACGGCCATCGGAATTCGATCACCCTTTTCACTAAGCTTTCCGGGGCCTACGGCAATGACCTTTCCTCCCTGTGGCTTTTCCTTGGCGGTGTCGGGAATGATAATACCGCCCTTTGTCTTTTCAGTCTCATCAATTCTGAGCACCAATACCCTGTCGTTCAACGGTTTAATCTTCATGAATGACTACCTCCTTTTCCTGTTCCTGATTCTCAAAACATCAACCCCATGAGGGGGAGTCCTTCCCATGTGTTGGAACTCTGGATCAGACGCACCCTCAAAAACCGATTAGGACACTTAACTTATTAGTATCTTTAATCTAAATCGCAAATTACCCGCAAAAGATAAGTCCCCTCATTCATTTGTCAAGACACCGTCGTCATTTTGCGCACATGTCTATCGTCTTGGAGCGAAGTGAACGAACCATGGGAGGATGAGGTACCTCGACTTTGAGAATCAATCAGTGGCGTTGTAGGCGGGAACCCTCTGGGTCCCAAACGATGAAATGGCGGAGAGAGAGGGATTCGAACCCTCGGTAGAGGTTTACCCCCTACACTCGCTTAGCAGGCGAGCGCCTTCAGCCGACTCGGCCATCTCTCCGCAAAACAATATAAAATTTACTGGATGACGCGGTTTCTTTATAGGACATCCGAAAGGATTTTGCAAGCGTTCCCTGTAAGATTCTCCGTCTTTTTGTAACTGCTTAAAAAGGCTGAAACAGTCTTTCGCCAAAGCCATCGCCCCGGCCCGCCAATCTCTTTTTTCGGGCAGGGAGGATCACATTGCGAATCCTTCCTCACCAACGCTCAGCATTTTCCAACCCCACAGATATCCTCTGCGACAGGGTTTCATGGACACCTGGCACGCACGCAAAAGGCAGGAAAAATCAACAAAGCGAGCGGCATGCGAACTTCAGACAAACGCATGAATCGCAAGCTCTTTTTCGACCGCATCGATCTCTTCTTCAAGCTCCTCGATGGCCAGGATCTGATGGGGTCTGACCGAATGGGCTGGAAGGGCCGCCTTTCGGTCCTTGAGATCGGCCCGCAGCTTCTCAAGTTTTTTCGTCAGCCGTTCTTTTTCTTCAGCAAGTTCCATTTCCGCCCGCCTCACTTCCTGTACGAATTGTTTCACCTTGTTTAGATCTTTTTGAAATCGGATTGGATTCTCTTTTTCCGTCACCTCGTTGGTCTGAGTGCAGCTATCCGCCCCTGCAGGTCGAACCGACATCAGCGCCCCATAAACGTTTTGAGGTGACAAGCCCCCCGCCAGTATGACGGGATGTGAGCTTTCGCTCACAAGCCTCCGGGCCATTTTTTCGTCTGCCAGTTCACCGGTGATCCCGATGAATCCCTCTTCGGGTGCATTCCTGACCCAGGTATCGATCAGAAAGATATCGCTTGAATCGTGCAGCATGCGGGCCAGTTCGAGGGAAGGAAGATCCGGCGCCACCCCTTTTGGGGGCACGGGAATGGAGCGAATAATGCCCACCTCCGGGAATTCCTTCTTCAGCGCCGACTGGAAGGAAACATATTTCTCCACATCAGCCAAGTTGCCCTCGTTATCGGTAAGGCTGTCGCAAAAATGGATAAAATTGGGGCGATAATACTCAATGACCCTCCGGATGGCATCTCTGTCGTGGAAGAGAGGAATCAAACTGCTCTCCACCCCAGACTTCTGGGTCAACCGAACCGTCTCCTCGATCAGGGGAATCCGCCACTCATCCATTCTCAGAACGACGCTTCCGATATGGTTGACGCCCAGTTCGATGCACCTTTCCGCCTCTTGGGGCGTCTGGATCTCATATATTTGGACAATCATGGAGCTCCTTATGATAGACCTTCCCGTCTCCTTTGGCCCGCTTCGTTCAACCGAATCCGTGCGATCGGCATCGGTAGAAATAATCCGCGGTCTAAGGCCAGCGCACCAGCGGAGGACTCTTTCAGGTGCGAAAAAGATAGTCAAGTGCTTGGTCGGGAATCAGAGGTCTCCCTTTTCCGAAAGAAAATGTAGAGGAAACAGCTTTTGGGATCAATAAAAAATCGTTATTCGGATGACGTCGACGGTCCACGGAGGATTATAATCTCTTGACAAAGGGGAACTTGATCAGTAAATTGACGTATCATTCATTTTTTGTAACGATGCGTCACCTTGTTTTAATGCTACGATCTCGTCGGGCGTCGCGAAGAATGGGGCCATGTGCAATAAAAAGCTTTCCAGAAGGGAAAGGGAAAAACTGAGACAGAGGCAGGAGATGCTATCGGCGGCTCTGGACCTGTTTGCGGAAAAGGGCTACCATAACGTCTCCATGCACCAAATCGCCGAAAAGGCTGAGTTCGCTATTGGAACCCTCTACAATGTCTTCCAGAATAAGGAGGATCTTTACAAAGCCCTGGTCCTGGAGGAGTGCGACAGCTTTGAAGCGGCCCTGGTGAAGGCCATTGAGACGCCGGAAGACGAGATTGAAAAGCTCAGGAACTACGTCCGGACAAAAGGAGACAAGTGCCGCAGCAACCTTCCTTTTATCCGGCTGTTTCTGGCCGAGAGCAAAGGGGCGAGTTTCAATATTCGTGCAGGGCTGGATGAGGCCTTGCGAAAACGATACTATGCGTTCCTTGAAAGATTGGCCTCGGTCTTTGAGAGCGGCATTCGAAACAAACGGATCCGAGGGATAGCGCCCCCCTACCATCTGGCCGTCGCCCTTGACAGCGTTGTGGACGCCTTCCTCCTCCTGTGGATCGAGGCCCCGGAACAGCACCCCTACCCGGAGAATCCGGACGTCATCCTGGATATCTTCTTCAAAGGGCTCACTGAGGCGTAACCTGGATCATGGATCATGAGGTGTATTGAATATATTGGGTTTATTGATGACATCTGTTGAACGGGGTTCCAGGTTGCGGCTGCAACCCCTGCTGAATAGCCGGTAAGCGATCATAGAGGTCTCTGATGCCACATAACAAGAATCGTTATTTTTGGCTTCTTATCGGATTGCCCTTGGGCCTTTTTCTCCTATTGACCGGGTGCAAAGACGGACATACTGAGCAGCGCGCCGCACCCCCTGCCCCTGAGGTGGCGGTCGTGACCGTCTCCCCGCAGCGTGTCCTTCTCACCACGGAACTGCCAGGTCGCACCGTAGCATATCGCATTGCGGAAATCCGTCCCCAGGTGAGCGGCATCATTCAGAAACGCCTGTTCACGGAAGGGGCGGACGTCAGGGCGGGGGAAGTGCTCTACCAGATCGATCCCGCGTCCTTTCAGGCGGCCCTTGACAACGCTAGGGCCTCTCTGGCCAAGGCCGAGGCCAATCTCCCTGCCGTCCGTTCCAAGGCTGAACGTTACCGGGAGTTGAAGGAATCCAATGCGGTCAGTCAGCAGGACTATGACGATCGGGCCGCTGCGCTCTTGCAGGCCGAAGCAGATGTCGCTTACTGGAATGCATCGGTGAAAGCTGCGGCCATTAACCTGGGCTATACCCGCATCACAGCGCCCATCTCCGGCCGCATCGGCCGATCCAACGTCACCGATGGGGCACTGGTGGCGGCCTATCAACCTCAGGAGCTGACGACCATTCAACAGATCGACCCGATCTACGTGGACGTCGCCCAGTCCGCCACCGAACTTCAGCGATTGAAACGGAGTCTGGATACGGGTCGTCTGAAACAGGCCGGAACCAACAACAAAAAGGTCAATCTCATCCTTCAGGACGGGACGCCCTATCCTGTGGAGGGTACTCTTCAATTCCGCGACGTCACCGTGGACCCCACCACCGGATCGGTCATCCTCAGGGCCATCTTTCCCAATCCGGACGGGGTGCTTCTGCCGGGCATGTTCGTCCGCGCCGTGGTCCAGGAAGGAGTTGCCGAACACGCCGTCCTCGTGCCCCAGCAGGGGGTGAGCCGCAATCCGAAAGGAGAGCCCATCGCCCTGGTTGTGGATGAGGCCGAAAAGGTCCAGCAGGTCGGCCTGACGCTGGACCGGGCCATCCGGGACCAGTGGTTGGTGGCCTCCGGCCTTTCCGGAGGTGAACGGCTGATCGTGGAAGGCATGCTCAAGGTCCGGCCGGGCATGGTCGTGAAGGCCGTGCCGTTTGGGGGCCCAACAGGGTCTTTTTCTCAGGCGTCCGGCAAGGCCTCGGAAAAAGACGCCAAGCCACCAAAAACCCTGGCTAAACCGAAGAACTGAGGTGACTGACAATGCTGTCGAAGTTCTTTCTGGATCGCCCGGTTTTTGCCTGGGTCATCGCCATTATCATGATGCTGGCCGGAGGCCTAGCCATTCATGACATGCCCATCTCCCAATACCCACCCATCGCTCCTCCTTCCATCGCCATCGACGCCTTCTATCCGGGGGCCTCGGCCGAGACCGTGGAAAACAGCGTCATCCAGATCATCGAGCAAAAGATGACCGGTTTCGACAAGCTTCTTTACATGACCGCCACCAGCGACGGTTCAGGCGCCGGCAGGATCGAGTTGACCTTTGCACCGGGCACCGATCCGGACCTGGCATGGTCCCAGGTGCAGAACAAACTGCAACTCGCCATGGCCAGTCTCCCGGACGTCATTCAGCGTCAGGGGGTGAAGGTAAGCAAGTCCACGCGGAACTGGCTCATCATCGTGGGCCTGATCTCGGAAGACGGGAGCATGAACGGCTACGATCTTCAAGACTATGCCCAATCCAACATCGAAAAGGTCCTGGCCCGAGTGCCGGGCGTGGGCGAGGTGGAAAGCTTTGGCAGTCAGTACGCCATGCGGGTCTGGCTGAATCCGAACAAGCTGACCAACTACAAGCTGACCATCGATGACGTCATCGCGGCCCTGCGTGCCTACAATGTGGAGGTCTCGGCCGGCCAGTTCGGCGGGGCCCCGGCGGTCAAGGGGCAACGCCTGAATGCCTCCATCATCGTTCAGAACCTCCTCAAGACCCCAGAGGAATTCGCAAATATTCCCCTCCGCATCAATCCAGACGGCTCCATGGTTCGCGTACAAGACGTGGGATGGACCGAACTGGGCACCGAGCGCTATGATCTGGACGGCCTCTTCAACGGCAAACCGAACGCCGCCCTGGCGGTCCGTCAGGCCGCCGGCGCCAATGCCCTGGATACGGCCGACGCCATCCGCGCCAAGATGGATGAGCTGTCCCAATACTTTCCTCCCGGCGTCAAAGTGATTTACCCTTTCGATACCACACCCTTTGTCAAGGTGGCCATCAATGAGGTGGTCAAAACCCTCTTTGAGGCGATCATCCTGGTCTTTCTGGTGATGTTTCTGTTTTTGGGGAACTTCCGGGCGACCCTTATCCCCACCATCGCCGTGCCCGTGGTAATTCTCGGCACCTTTGCCGTGCTGGACGCCTTCGGGTTTTCCATCAACATGCTCACCATGTTCGCCATGGTGCTGGCCATCGGTCTGCTCGTGGACGATGCTATCGTGGTGGTTGAAAATGTGGAGCGGATCATTCACGATGAGGGACTCTCTCCCAAAGAGGCCACCGCCAAGTCCATGGAAGAAATCACCAGCGCCCTGATCGGCATTGGACTGGTGCTGGCGGCGGTCTTTGGCCCCATGGCCTTTTTCGGCGGTTCCACCGGCGTGATATACCGTCAGTTCTCCATCACGGTCATCTCCGCCATGCTCCTCTCGGTCCTGGTCGCCCTCATCCTGACCCCTGTGCTCTGCGCGTCGCTACTGAGGCCCACAATCCGTCGCCAAGATAAAGCCAAGCGCGCCCTGACCCCTTTTCGATGGTTTTTTAAAGGATTTGACCGCTTGTTCAACTGGACACGCGATCGCTACCAGGGGATAATCCGACGTATCCTGGGCCGCAAGTTTCGCTATCTGATCATTTACGTCTTGATCGTTGTCGCCCTCGGGTATCTGTTCCAGCGCATGCCCACGGCCTATCTCCCGGACGAAGACCAGGGCATTCTGCTTATCCAGGCGATGCTGCCGTCCGGTTCGACTCTGGAGCAGACCAAGGCGGTATTGGATGAGGTGCGCGATTATTTCATGGAAGAGGAAAAGGAGGCCGTGATGTCTGTCTTCACCCTGGCCGGGAGGAGCTTCGGCGGGGGCGGACAGAATGCGGGGCTGGGGTTCATTCGTCTCAAAGACTGGGAACTGCGAGACCGGCCCGATCTGAAGGTCAAGGCCGTGGCTGGACGCGCCATGGCCCGGTTTGCCAAGATCAGGAATGCGAGGGTATTTGCCTTTGCCCCACCCGCCGTGACGGAACTGGGCACCGCGGTCGGATTCGACTTCCAGTTGCAGGACAGGGGAGGTCTGGGTCACGCGAAACTGATGGATGCCCGCAACCAGTTGCTCGGCATGGCTGCCAAGGATGAACGACTCATTCGGGTTCGTCCCAACGGAATGGAGGATGTGGCCCAGTACCGCATTGACGTGGACTGGGAAAAGGCCGGGGCACTCGGCGTTCCGATCAACGCCATCCATGACACCATCACGGCCGCCTTTGGCGGGGCCTATGTGAACGACTTCATTCAGGGGGGTCGTGTCAAGCGGGTCTATGTCCAGGCAGACGCCCCGTATCGAATGCTCCCGAACGACCTGGAGCGACTCTATGTTCGCAACAACACCGGCGATATGACGCCCTTCAGTGCGTTTGCCTCCGGCCACTGGATCTACGGGTCCCCTCGACTGGAGAGATTCAACGCCTTCCCTTCCATGAACATCCTGGGTGAGCCGTCGCATGGCCGCAGCACCGGAGAGGCCATGCAGGCCATGGAAGAGATCGTGGCCAAACTGCCCGCCGGCGTCGGCTTTGACTGGAGCGGCATCTCGTATCAGGAGCGCATGGCCACCAAACAGACCGGGGTGCTGTACACCTTTTCCATGATCGTCATCTTTCTATGCCTGGCCGCGCTTTATGAAAGCTGGACGGTTCCCATTTCCGTGATGCTGGCCCTCCCTCTGGGGGTCATCGGCGGCGTGGCAGCCTCCATGGTGCGGGGGTTTCCCAATGATGTCTATTTTCAGATCGGGCTCCTCACCGTGTTGGGCCTGACCACCAAAAACGCAATTCTGATTGTTCAGTTTGCCATGGCCAAGGTGAAGGAGGGCACAGGGCTTGTAGAAGCCACACTCGCCGGCGCCAAATTGAGACTTCGGCCCATCGTCATGACCTCTCTGGCCTTTGGTTTCGGGGTCCTTCCCCTATCGCTGGCCACGGGGGCCGGCGCGGGGGCCCAGACCGCCATCGGCACGGGGGTACTGGGAGGGATGGTGACCTCAACATTTCTGGCCATCTTTTTTATCCCCCTCTTCTATGTGGTGGTGGTCCGCTTTTTTGGAAAGGAGAAAGCCGACCCAACAAGAGCAACGGATTTAAGCAGCGGAAGGCTTTCGGAACGCTGATCCCTTTTACGTCTTTAGGGATCAAGGGGGAAGCCATAAATCATGATCCCCGATTGGCATTGATTGGCGCTCTGGGAAAGGGGAATTCCGAGCAGGAAGGCCATCCTTGGATAAATTGACTTGTTATCGTGAATTTAGTATCATTAGTATCCATGAATCCATGGAGGGAATCGCTTATGAAACGGCTACTTTGTGTTAGCGCATTTGTATTCGTGGTGTGGATGCCCATAGTTGCCTGCGGTACGCCTGGCTCCTATCAGCAATCGTATTCCGCAACGGGTGCCATCATCGGTGCCGGCGCCGGCGCCCTTGTCGGCGGCCCTTATGGCTGGCCTGTGGAGGGTGCGGCGGCTGGCGCTCTCATCGGAGGTGCGGCGGGTGCTGCAGCCGGTGCAGATGTCGACCAAAAAGTGGCGGCCAATGCACAAAACCAGGCCTATCTTCAGGCCCAGGCCCAGGCGGCCGCCAACCCGCCAGTCAGTAAGATGGACCTGATCTACATGTCCAGGGCCAACGTCAGCGACGATGTGATCATCAATAAGATTCAGACCGCAGCTTATGTGCAGCCTCTGACCCCTCAGGACCTGATCGATCTCAAGAATGAAGGCGTTTCGGACCGGGTGACCAACGCCATGATCATCAAGGCCCAGTCCAACACACCCACTTACTCCGAGGCCCCAACGAACACAACCGTCGTATCCCCGCCAGCGACCGTGACCACCTATTACGGTGGGGATTCCGCTCCCTATTACGGTTGGAATTTCTATCTGGGGTTCCCCTGGCCGTACTATTATGGCCCAAGGTGGCCCTATTGGGGATCTTGGCCGTACTATTATGGCTCAAGGTGGCCCTATTGGGGATCCGGGCCATATTATTATGGCCCAAGGTGGCCCTATTGGGGGTCCGGGGCATATAATAGGCCCTACCCGCCCGGTCCCTGGTTTGGTCCGGGGCCGCGTCCACCCGGTCCCTGGGTTGGTCCAGGTCCGCGTCCAGGACCGGGTCCGCGTCCAGGGCCGGGACCAGGGCCAGGTCCAGGACCGGGTCCAGGTCCAGGTCCAGGGCCGGGACCGGGTCCGCGTCCAGGGCCGGGACCAGGGCCAGGTCCAGGACCGGGTCCAGGTCCAGGTCCAGGGCCGGGTCCAGGGCCGGGTCCGGGTCCAGGGCCGGGTCCAGGTCCAGGGCCGGGACCAGGGCCAGGTCCAGGGCCGGGACCAGGGCCAGGACCAGGTCCAGGGCCGGGACCAGGGCCAGGACCAGGGCCGGGTCCACGCTGATGAACTGGCATCGATGCCGTCGAACCGTTCTGAGGGCGTGGGTGACGCCTTGAGTTGCAGAGAAAAGGAAACGCCCCGGGTGACACGCCATAGTCAATAAACCCCGGCACGGCCTAAACCTGCAACCTAAATTTCGTCTCGGTCCCGCCGTTCCGGACAATCCTCCGCCTGGCTAACGACCCAGGGATGGTTAAAAGGGGACCCACTCGCCCGTTTTCAAGACGCGATAGCCCAGCTTTTCCAGGCAGTCGATCACATATGCCCGTTGCGCCTCGTAGACAGGCTGATATACAGGGGGCTGGGCCCTGAGCTGATCCTGCGTCACGGGGTAAACATGCCTCGCCCGGGCCAGGCAGTCGGCATGATCCCGTTCATATTTAGGATAAGGACGTTGGCTCGTGTCCACATGCACCGTGAGATCGGGCGGGGAGGCTGCGCACCCTGCCGCCAGAAGCCAAAGGGCTGCAATCCGCAAGATCTTCTTTGGATGATACTTCTCCATGGGGAATGAATAGATGGGTGAGGTTGGGAGAGGACCGTGCTGATCCCGAGCGGATTTCCCAGTGCTCATCATGGGGGTGACAAAAAAAAGGGTTCCCTCCTTAGAGGCAACCCTTTGGCATTTCAAATGGTGGGCGGTACAGGATTTGAACCTGCGACTTCCACCGTGTGAGGATGGCACTCTCCCGCTGAGTTAACCGCCCGGATGATGTCCGTGAACTGAACGATCAAAACGGGATTTACCATATACTATCCATACGCGTCTGTAAACAAAAAAATCAGATCATTCCCACCAGCTTTTTGGCGCCCCTCACCTCATCGGCCGTCAGGTGCCGGTATCTGCCCATCTTGAGATCGCCCAACTGAAGATTGCCGAATGAAATCCGCATGAGATGCACCACTCGAAAGCCGGTCGCCTCCACCATGCGCCGCACCTGACGGGATCTTCCCCGGGTGATGGTCATGCGTATGATGCTCTGGCGTTCGTTCCGGAGGATCATATGGGTCTTTGAGGGACCGCTGTCCCCATCCTCCATGGGCACGCCCTCGGATAGTGCGGACAAGGCCTGATCGGTGATTCGCCCGGCAATGGTGATCTTGTAGCTGCGCGGCACATGAAATCGCGGATGGGTCAGGCGATGGGCCCATTCCCCGTCGTTGGTGAGAAGGAGGAGCCCCAGCGTATCAAAATCAAGGCGCCCCACCGGGTAGACCCGCTGGGGGATATCCTTTACAAGATCGGTTACCAGAGGCCTGCCGGCCGGGTCTTTGAGGGCGCAGATATACCCGAAGGGCTTGTTGAGGATCAGATAGACCCTTTCCACCGGTTCAGGGAGCTCCCGCCCATCCACACAAATCCGGTCTGCACCCCAGATGGCCTGACTCCCGAGGGTCCTCACCGCTTCCCCATTGACCGTTACTCGTCCCGACAGGATCATCTCGTCGGCCTTACGCCTGGAGGCGACCCCGGCAGACGACAGGATCCGATTAAGTCGTTGGGCTCTCTCCGTCTTCAGGGAAGAGGAGACCCTGTGTTTCGGACGCGGGTCGGGTCTCGCTGTCTTGGAATATCTCACCCTGTCCATCCTCCTCTGGCAGATGTACCGCCCCCTCGTCCCCGGCTCCAAACTCCTTCAGCTCTTTCAGCTTCGGAAGTGACTCCAGATCCTTGAGGTCAAATACCTCCAAAAATCTCTTGGTGGTCCCATAAATCAGTGGCCGGCCAGGAATCGTCTTCCGCCCCATGATTCGAATCAGGTCCTTTTCAAGGAGCGTCCTCAAGATCCCCCCGGCGTCCACGCCCCTGAAAAGTTCGATCTCTTGACGGATAATCGGCTGTTTGTAGGCGATAATAGCCAGGGTCTCCAGTGCCGCCCTGGATAACCGTGAGGGCGAGCTTTTGAGCATTCTAAGGACGTAGGGGGCATATGCCGCTCGGGTCCGTATCTGATAGCCTTCAGCCACTTCCCTCAGGCAGAAGCTTCTTTCCATGGCATCATAGGTCCCTTCGAGACCCCTCAGGGCAGTCCTGATGTAGGCGTCTGGAACGTCCGGTAGACACCTGTGGATTTCCTGCACGCTCAGGGGCTTGCTGGATGCGAACAGAAGCGCTTCAATGATCAGTTCGAGCGGTTTCTCCATGATTGGAACCCGTGTTGGCTCAGAGGTTAAGCTCTCCCCCAAGTTCGTCTGCCCCCTCCCCGTCAAAATTCGCCACCAGGCGTATCTCGTCCGTATCGTAAGACCCCTGAAAGACCTGCACAAGACCGATGTGAACCAGCTCCAGAAGCGCCAGGAAGGTAACAATGAACTCAGGGACCTTTCGGTCTTCGCTGAAAATCTCTTTAAAATACATCTCCTGCCGTTCTCTCAAGAGCGACAGGATCAGTCTGGCCTTCTCTTTGATGGACCATTTTTCATGTCTGAAGGCCATCATCATGGCCCCTGGCTGGCTTTTCTCGATGATACGCCTGAATGCATCGATCAACTGAAACAGACTGACATCGAGGCTGGGCCCATCGGTTACCGGTTCTGCATCGTACCAGGAGCCGTCGTCCTGCCTGGAAAAAACGTCCCTTCCCAGGATCTCCCGCTCCGAGAGATCCTGTGCCACCTCCTTGATGCGCATATACTCAAGGAGCGGTCGGGTGATCTCATCACGCGGGTCCTCCTCCTCTCCATCTTCATCCGAGGTGGGTAAGAGCATCCTGGACTTGATATGGACCAGGGTGGAAGCCATGACCAAAAAGTCACCGGCCACGCTGATGTTGAGGGCCTTCATCATCTCCAGATACGCCAGGTACTGTTCGGTGATCGTGGTGATGGGGATGTCGAAGATATCCACCTCATTCTTATGAATCAGGTGGAGGAGCAGATCCAGCGGCCCCTCAAATATCTCTAATTTAACCTCGTAGTCCATGGTAGACATGACAGAATGACTGAAACAAAGTAAAGGGACTAAATCTTCACCGCCTCCCTCACCTCGGCCATGGTCTGCTGGGCAATGGCGCGGGACTTTTTGTTCCCTTCAGCCATAATCTCCTTCACCCGGTTCATGTTCGATTCCAGTTCCCTTCGTCTGGCCCGAATCGGCTCAAGCCCCTGTTTCAGAGCCCCAGCCATCATCCGCTTACACGTCACGCATCCGATCTTGGCCGAAGGACATTCCAGTTTAATGGCCTTAACGGTTTCTGGCGACGAATAGATCTCGTGAAACGAAAAGACATTGCAGATTTTGGGATCGCCGGGATCAGTTTTTCTGCCGCGCTGTGGGTCTGTGATCATCTGCGATACCTTGGCGTCGATCACCTCGTCGGTGTCTGTCAGGAATATCGCATTTCCGTAGCTTTTGCTCATCTTGCGTCGATCCAGCCCGAGGATCTTGGAGGTGGGGGTCAGAAGGACATCGGGGACAGGGAACACCTCGCCATACAAGTGATTGAACCGCCGAGCGATCTCCCGTGTGAGTTCGACATGAGGTGCCTGGTCCTCGCCCACAGGGACCCCATTGGCCTTATACATCAGGATATCGGCGGCCTGAAGCACCGGGTATCCTAGAAACCCATAGGTATATACATCCTTCTGTTTCAATTCGGTGAGCTGTTCCTTGTAGGTGGGGTTCCGCTCCAGCCAGGGGAGCGGCGTAAACATGGAGAAGATCAGGTACAGCTCCGCGTGTTCTTTGATATCGGACTGAATAAAAAAGGAGGAAACCTATGGATCCAGTCACACAGATAACAAGTCGAAGATAATGTCGTAGAGACTAACACGGAGGATGTAAGGATGAGCATA
>Ga0172370_10001453_pt1 | contig 35962 bp, 28 predicted proteins | sample LakKiv5m_FD_114538 | JGI IMG/M metagenome (GOLD analysis project Ga0172370, IMG submission 114538) | Freshwater microbial communities from Kabuno Bay, South-Kivu, Congo - kab_022012_11.5m | ecosystem: Environmental > Aquatic > Freshwater > Lake | place: Democratic Republic of the Congo...
ATATCGAGAATAACTCTGCGAGTTATTTCCCGATATTAACAGCATTACATCTACAAATAATATCATTAATTTCAATTAAGAAAAGTAATTTCGTGGTCTAAAGAATGGGGAGTAGTAAACAATAACTGATTTGAAATGAGTTACAACTTATTTGTTCTATTTTTTCTTCAAAATAAAAAGCCTCATTATCTTGTTTTGTGAATCTATCATGAATCAACAAATCTTTAGGAAAATGAAAGATGATATTGTAGTTCATGTTTAATGGGTAATTTAACGCAAAGTTAAATTCTCTTTTGTTACAAGCGGTTTGATTAAAATCGGAATATAGTGTACCCGGTTCGTATTGAAAAATCCAGTATCCGGCTAAATTTTTATCAGGATTCTTATCTCCATCTTGCCAGAATCCATCTATTTCAAAATTATATGTTGTTGAAAAAACGTTATTATTGATATCGTCATCTATTATTATATCGTCTGTTCTATTTATTGTTGGATAATATCTTTTTAAGTCTTCACAAACATATTTTGAGTATTCTTCGGCTGAAAGTTGTTCTGCGAATATTCTTCTAATGTCAGCGTCAAAACCGGTGCGGATAGATTTGATTACAAGTGATACCGGATCTGTAAATGAATTCATAGTATATTCTTCAGTTATATTAATACTCGAAATAATCTTTTGATCAGTCATTTTAGATAAGGTATCTGAAGGTAAACCAACCACAAGGACTTTCCCATAATCTACTATAGATAAACTTTTATAATCACCACCTTGTTGAGTGATTGTTGGATCAACCCAATAGGTTGTATCGTTAAATTCAAATTTGACAATACAATGATTGAAAACTTCATTACTGGGGTAGAACTTATCAATATCTTGTTTTATATAAGTATGAACCAAAACAGGGTGTACCTGATTAACACCAATTTTTTTCAACAAAGAAACCAATAATAATGATTTGTCTTTGCAATCACCAAAACGTTGCTTAACTACTTGGTCGGGAGGAAAAGGTTTTATGCTGCCAATACCTGATTCAATACCCATGTACCTTATATCATCTTGTACAAAATTAATTGCTTTATTGATTTTTTCATCCATTGTTTCTTCTCCAATAAATATCTCTTTGAAAACAGAATTTAAATCAGGTTCATTTTTCAATGCAAAAACATTTTGAGCCCAAATATTTACATCTTTCCACGTTTTATAACTACTCAACGAGAAATATTTATAGGGAATAACCCAACTAGGCATATTATCCTCAAATTTAATAGCTTTAACATTAGATAATTCTATTTCTAGTTGAAGATAATTCCCAACTTCACTACTTGCAATAACAAAGTTGCTATCACATCCTATACATCCATATTGATAATTTTTATCCTTGGAATACAATATTCGGATACTAAATAAATCAATCGGATTAATTGTTTCAAGAGGGATAAATAAGTATTTTTCATTTTCAAAAATTGGATTATGACCAACCAATGTATAAGCAAAATCAATTAAATCATCTTTCCTAATATCATTAAGATTGCAATATGCCGTGATTAATCCAAAATAAATCCCATTTTGCAGGTTAAATTCATTGTTGAGTGATTTAAAACTTAAATCGCTTGTCCTATCATTTTTTTCTCCATTACGCCATATATATAAATGATGTATTTTTAATTGTTGATATGACGTGTCATACGTAACAGAAAGTTGAGATGCTTGTGTAATTCCGCTATATGAAACTATACTTATTACATCGCGTGAATAAAAAGCATTTTTATCTAAATTATATTGATGATCAGTCAAGGTTAAATAATACCCTGATGAAACATCGTACTTTTTTACTATACTTTTAGGAATATTTATAGTTTTTATCCAATCTGGTTCTTTCTCAATATTATACTTTTGAGTAAAAGCAACTGAGGAGAATAGAAAAATAGTAATGGTCAATAAGCAGAATTTCATTTATTTAAATTTTAAAATATTAAAATTGACCCACAAGAATAAGATTTATTTTTGAAAGACACAAAATGTTATGAATATATTTTACTATATGTGCTGACGGTTGTTGATGGTACGATGTCGCGGGTGATAACGAGGCAAATTCCTTTCGGATTATACACTCTATCACCTGTTTTATGTACGAGCCACGCATGCCATTGCATTGCTTCCTCACCTTAAATTTTTGAAATTTGATACAGAATCCATCATCTAAAAGTTAAAATAAAATGGATAGGATATTTAGTTAACCGTGAACAAGTGTGCATTACTTGAACCAGTGTATTGAATTTGCCGGTTGAGGAACCGGTTTCAAATCCTTTGATCATTTTTTCACAGGTTCAACCGTATAAATCATCTGGTTAATATTTGCGGTCACAGTATATATTCCCGCAACCACCGGAACGGGGATAGCAGGTGGATCAGGTACAGTTTCATTCGGCCGCAGTACCAGGTTGCCTTCTGAACTGGTCCCGTTTTCATCGGTACCGTATTGAGGAGTCCATTGCCCCAAAACAACGATAAATTTAAGCCAGCCGGGTCCATCCAGTAAGATGTTAATCGTGTAAATACCATCAATGTTCTCATCCATTTGGATCGCTTCCATATTATCCCAGCCGACGGGTGTACCATCGCCCAGAATATAAAGATTGGGTTGCGGACTATAACCTGCTGAATCGTTTACGCAACGGACACTGAATCCGGCATCATAATTATATGAAATATCCCGGAAAATACCCGATGATCCATAGCTAAGCATCCTGAAATAGGGTCCTCCCATGATGGTTTCCGTCGAAGTCCACCAAAAACCGTTACTAAAAACAATGTTGAAAATTCCATCATTCGCATGGCAACCGCCAGGAAGTCCCGCAAATTCATATAAGTCAGAACCATTGCCAGACAAATACCAATTATACGTGGTTTTCATGTTATGGCCGCCATCAAATCCACGATAAATAGACATATACTCCCATTCCGGATCACCAATGCCAACCTGGCCATCTACAACTCCTTCAAGTAACTTCCATTCATCATCATCAGGAAGGTGCCAGCCCTGCGGACAAATGCCCTGGATGCCTGATTGAGTAGTGTACTGCATCATTTCGTTCCACTGGTAGAGGCCGCCGTATTTGGTGCAACTGTCGGGCTCGTTGTTGTAACAGTACTTTTCAATAGTTCCATTGTTCGATTGTCCATTAATTCCATTGATCATCTCACCCGCATTAAGGTTTTCCTTCAGCCAGCATTGGCTTAAAATCTGGATCGTATTATATACCTGGCCTTCGTATTCCACAGCAGGCATTCCCGGGCATGGAACGTTCGTGGCGAATTGAAAGATATAGGAGTGGCTTTCTTCCGGAGCATCAATTATACCAGATTGAAGCTGGTTAGTATAGCAGATATAAAGCAGTTCGTCGCCAGGACTAAATGAAAAATCCTGAATCACTTTTATTTCTTTAATCTGTTGGAAATAATCTTCTCTGCCATTATATTCAAGTTTACCCTTCACTCCTGAATGGACTCCGGATGAAAGGATTTTAATACCATCGGATTGTCCTCTCCAGTTTGCTGAAAAAAAATAGAGGTTCCCATTGCCAGGAGTGAACCGGAAAGAATGCATTCCCGGATCCATATCCCTGTCGGATTCATCGTGTACTCGCCCCAGTATGTCCATGAGGATGATTTTAACTTTGTCCTTTTCAGGAATATACAGGGATATTGTGGTCTGGTCAGCCATCGGGTTGGGATAGTTCTGGAAAACCTCGAAATCATTTTGCGTTCCAGAGTTGTCTATCAATCCAACATAATTGATCGAGAGTACTGAGTCAGGCCAATATAAAACCGTATCACCCCACTGTGTTTGGTCTATCACACGGATGCTATCGAACTGAACATAAGTCATGTTGTCAACAGCTGTGAAGGTCAACTCTATTGTATTTGGTTGACCAAATGCACTCATAATCACACATGTAAGTGTTATAACAAGAACTAATTTTACAATTTTCATAGGACGCGGCGATTAGGATAAAATATCTTTTTTAATCGAACATTTCTTTTTGTGTTAGGCAACATTATTTTTTAATGATAGCTTACTTTTCTATAATTTTTTAATTGAAAACAAATTAAAGTAGTTCTTTTGCAATAACCTCTTTCCTGCAATTCCTGCATCTTCCTTCCTCATTCAGCCCGATAATCCTTGTATCATACCCGATCCTTGCGATTACTTCAGCTTTGCAATTCGGGCAAAAAGTGTTCTGACCCAAACCGCTTCTCATGTTCCCGAGATAGACATAATCGAGCTTTTCACAGGCTATTTCATACAGCGCCTGAAGCTTTTCATGGGATGTCGGTTCTTTATTCATTTTGAACATCGGAAAGTACTTTGAAATATGAAGAACTGTTTCCTTTCCAAGTTCACCGGCTATCCAGTTGATCATTTCGGTAAATTCCATTTCATCGTCGTTCGTATCCGTAATCACAAGATTGGTAATTTCGAGATGCCTGCCCGATTTCCGAATCATTTTCAAAGCATTAAGAACCGGCGCAAGCCGGGAAGCTGTTATAGTTTTATAGAATTCATCGCTGAAAGCTTTCAAATCCACGCTGAAAGCATCCATCACCGGAAACAGCACTTCAAGGGGAGCCGGACTAATGAAGCCATTGGTAACCATCACATTTTTCAATCCTTCGATTTTCGCAAGTTTTGCAGTTTCGATCATGAATTCATACCAAACTGTCGGTTCGTTGTAGGTATAGGCTATTCCGATATTTCCTTCCCTGCTGATGGCTTTGCTGATGAGTTCCTGTGGTGATGATGTTCTGAGACTGCCGAATTCCCCGATTCCGGTTTGCGAAATCTCCCAGTTCTGACAGAACCGGCAATGCAGGTTACAGCCAAGGCCACCGGCAGAAAAAATAATGCTTCCGGGGAAAAAGTGGTATAGCGGCTTTTTCTCGATCGGGTCGAAATTCATCGAGCAGATTTGTCCGTAACTTTCGGTGATCAGTTTGCCGCCTTCATTTTTTCTGACCCGGCAGATGCCGCGCTTTCCATCAGCAATCAAGCAGTTATGCGGGCAAAGCGTGCAGTTAATTTTGTCATCGGTAGTTTTATAGAAGGAGGCTTCTTTCATTTTATATTATTCAATAAGGTAATAAGGTTGATGTTCAAATAAATTCATTTCTACTAAGGCTGCAATCAAAAATAAGGTTTTATTTTAATTCCGTTAAGATTTATCTATAATTCAATTTTTGTTTCTGTACTACAAAAATAACCGTATTTAATCCGAGCTACCTCAGTACAAAACATACCCTAGACTTTAAAACCTAATTTATCTTCCATTTTCTGATTCTTTTTTTTCACCATTCCTTATCAATTCAATTTTATTCAGCATCTTCGAAAAATGCGATCCTTCCCAATAAACCTTACCGCAGCCTGTACACCGGTAAAACTCATGGAAGTATTGTATTGTCTTGGGTTTAAGCTGGCTAATAATTTCATCTTTATTTACGTTTTCAATCCTGCCATTGCATTCGATGCAGCGATTGAGGGGATTTATGGATTTGGCAAGATCGAACCGGCGTATTACTTCTTTTACTTGCGCTCCAGGCTGCTGCGAACGGATCCAGTAACCATGTGTGACTTTACTGGTCTTTAAAATACCGATATCTCGGGTGAGGATGATCCTTTTCTCTTTCACCGAAATATCAATGATTTCCTGATCCTCATAATCATTCCTGTAAAGGGTATCAAAACCAAGCATCCGAAGGTATTTAGCAAGCTTTCCGAGGTGTACATCTAGTATAAATGCAGACATGCGAAGAGGTTCAGGCCTGAGCCTCGTCACGCCTGAAATATCTAGGCTTTCAAAAACCGGATATACAGAAATATAATCTTTATTGCAGGGTCGATAAATGAAGGTAACCGATTCTCCATTGGCAAGGATCAAATCTATTTCCGTATGAGGAATACCCAGTGATTCAATAATGTCCTTTATGGTCATGCTTCCGCTAAATATGTGCTGAAAAGTATTCTTCCTCTTTGACAAAGGCAGGAAGTCGTTCAGTTCCTGGTAAAACCTTATTCTGATATTGCTTGGCATAACAACGGATTACTTTTTAATTGATTGCAGTTCCCTGTTTCTGAAGCCATAAAGGTATGCCAGTATTGTATAGGCACCAAACCCGGTAAAAATATGCCACAAAAAATGAGTTCCCATAGGCAGGAGCCGGTAAGGATAAGGATCCTGTTCCCTTAAAACAAGCGCAAGGATAAAAAAAGCAATAGTAAATCCAACATATTCCCAGTTACGAAAGGAGGTTCTGAAAAGAATGATAAGCATAGGCAGGGCTGTGACGACTCCTGTGATTGCATAAGAAAAATTGATGGCGGACGTCATCGGTAGAGTATCCCACAGAAGCATCCTTGAAGCCAGCGACAAAACTATAATGATGACAGCCAGCCACCATTTCCTTAATACTTTTATCCAAAAATAAAGACTGAGTACCACACTTAACAAAGCTGACGGCAGAACATCCATCACAAGGAAAAACTCCGATGCCCTGAAAGCATGAAATATCGTGCTGCCCAGCCCTCCGAGGATCATAAGCGGGATACACATAAAAATGAATTGATATTTCGTTTGCTCCCTTCTGATTTTTATCAGCCATATAATAGCAGGAACCATAATAAAAAGAGATGAAAACGCATTCCATGGTTCGACAATGAAACGGCTTGTATCAGTTTCGGTATACACAGGTCCGCCATCAGGTAAAGTCCCGGTGAGCAGGTCTGCAATTGTATTAATGTAAACCAGGATCATAATGCCATCATAAAACCGGTGTTTCAAAACTATATAAACAACCTGAATAATTTTGGGTTTAACCTTTAAAAATTTTATAAAATTCATGCAATGAACGGAGTATCAAACTTAATTACAGTTGACTTGTTTATGTCATCGCCCGGTATAGATCAAAAGATTTTTTCCCGGTTTTGAATTTTGGTTAATTTTACGGCTTGTTAAACAGTTTATTCCCCGGATTAGCAAATGAGTAGTAAAACAGCAGTAGTTATCCTGAACTGGAATGGCAGAAAGTTCCTTGAGCAATTTCTGCCCTCCGTAGTTTCTCACAGCAGGGATTCAACTGAAATAATTGTTGCTGATAATGCGTCATCCGATGATTCTGTTTCGTTTCTCCGGGAAAAATATCCTGAGATCAGGATTATACAAAATGTCGCCAACGGAGGATTTGCACGCGGTTACAATGAAGCACTGGCACAGGTGGATGCGGATTACTATATTCTGCTGAATTCGGATATTGAAGTGACATCAAACTGGATTGCTCCTATTATTGACCTTATGGAGAAAGACTCTGCAATTGCAGCTTGCCAGCCTAAGCTGATTTCATACTACGAGCGCTCAATGTTTGAATACGCAGGCGCGGCAGGAGGTTTTATTGATAAGTTAGGTTATCCTTTCTGCCGTGGTAGGTTATTCCAATCCATCGAAAACGACATCGGGCAATATGATGAGATAAAGGAAATCTTTTGGGCTACCGGCGCCTGCATGTTCGTGAGGGCGGATGTTTTCAGAAAACTCGGCGGGTTGGATGAGCGTTTCTTCGCACACATGGAGGAAATTGATTTTTGTTGGCGTGCAAAAAATGAAGGATTTAAAATCATGTATTGCCCTCAATCTAAAGTCTATCATGTGGGTGGCGGGACGTTACCCAAAAAATCATGGAGGAAGACTTACCTTAATATGCGCAATAACAATATCATGTTGTTTAAAAACCTTCCTACCGAAAAACTGGTACATGTATTTATTGTACGCCTTATTCTTGACGGTGTCGCGGCATTTAAGTTCCTTTTTGATGGCGGGTTCAAGGACTTTTTTGCCGTCGTTAAAGCTCATTTCAAATTCTATTCTCTTTTGCCTGCACTGAAAAGGGAAAGAATCCAAAAAGAACATAAGCCGGTCTCCATGATTTACAGGAAGAATCTGGTTTATGAATATTTTCTGAAGGGCAAGCGAAGGTTTACCGACCTTGAGCAGGATTTATTCAGTCAGGATTCCTGATATTGCAGGTTTCCGGTTCCAGTTCAGGATTTGAGAAGGCTGTTGGCTGTTGGCTATTGGCTGTTGGCTTTTGGCTTTTGGCTGTTGGCTTTTGGCTGTTGGCTGTTGGCTGTTGGCTGTTGGCTTTTGGCTTGTTCCGGATTCGGATTTGACACCTTAATGAACAAACAAAACTCATATATCTAATATCTGTTATTAATTTTCGTTTCTATTTTCCAAATATCCAATCTAATTTCAAATTTCTGATTTCTATTTCATCCCCCCATTCACTCAACCAATTAACGCTTTCGAAGCAGAAAAATCCCTGTTCATTATTTTAAGTTTTGAAAGACCTTACTTCAGGATTTAGCTTTGTTGAAAATTAAAATTTATCAAATATGAAAACAAGTACCAAAATTTCAGCTATGCTGCTTCTTGCAGGAACTTTATTATCAGGGTCACTTATTGCACAGTGGAATCCAATTAATCCAGGAACTCTTGAGAACATTCAAACGGTATATATTGACAACGACTACAATATGTTTGCCGGGTGCAAAAACGGAATTCTGTTACACAGCACCAACAGCGGATTGAACTGGAATAGTATATCAGTCAGTACCGAACTGAACATTAACGATATCGGTTTTTATGATTCCAACACAGGTTACCTCACAGGGGAAGACGGCCTGTTTATGAGAACGGCCAACGGCGGCTTAAACTGGACCCAGTTTCCAACCGGTAATCTCGCCGAATTCGAGGGAATGTCGGTTCTCAACCAAACGACCGTTGTGGGTTGCGGTGATAACGGAACCATTCTTAAAACGATGGATGCCGGAGCAACATTCAACATCGTTCCTTCAGGAACTACAGTTTTGCTTCATAAGATATTTTTTACAAATGAGAGTACCGGCTACATTGTGGGAGAAATGGGAACACTGTTGAAGACCAATGATGGCGGCGAAAGCTGGACAGCAGTGGAGACCAATACAACGAACGAACTCAATACAATTTATTTTTCACCTGCAGGAACCGGAATCATTGGCGGAGCGAATGGTATGATTCTTAAATCCGTTTCAGGTGGGGAAAGCTGGAGTGCAAAAAGTACACCACTTAATGATGATTTATTCGGTTTGACATTCGTATCAGGTCTAACCTGGTTTGTCGTTGGAAATGATGGTGCACTGATGAGAAGCGATGATAATGGTGAATCCTGGGTTGCTGAAGCAACTCCTACAGTTTCGAGGCTGATGGATATCGGATTTTCGGAATCAGGCACAGGTATCATCGTAGGACGCGACGGAGCTATGCTAAGAAAAGTAGTCGCAATTACAGGGACTGAAGAGACACTTAAGGATATTGATGTTACATTCTATCCGAACCCGGTTAAAGATTTATGCTCGGTACATCTAAACAATGATCATAGTAACGGGCTGTCATTTCATATTTACGACCTGCTGGGAAATGATTTGGTACAGGTGAATAATCCCGGGAACAAAACAATTAGGCTGGACCTTAGCAATCTGGACAGCGGACTTTACTTTTACACGGTTGAAAACAGGGATAAAATACTGTTAACTTCGAAATTTGTGAAAGATTAGTCAGGCAACTGCTTTTGTTGCGTTTAGTTTGGTTCCCGGTCCGGTATGGGCCGGGAACTTTTTTGGTTACTGGTTTAAACTTTTCTGACAGCAAAAAGCGTTGTACCCGGATCAAATTAAGATCCGGCTTGTGTTCATACGATAGAAATTAAAATAACAGCTTTAATAACAGCTAAATCTTCTTCATATCACTATTGAACCATCTCAAGAAAATGGTGAATAAAAGAAAAGTATTAGCGACGGTGAAAAAGGTTGACGAATGCTTTAGACCGAACACACCTCCGCCGCCAAGGAAATCAATTGCGCCACCGATCACCATAAGCAATGCAATCGCAGCACAAACCCAGCTGACAAGAATTAATGGTTTCATTTTTTTCATCTTTTTTGTTAAGAAAAAATTCAAGTTTATATTCATAATGAGGAGGTAAAGTTAGAAAAATAAATCAACTTTTAATACCTCAAATCGTACAGGAGATTAATTTTATATTTTTGCGTTATGATAGTTGTTGATAACACGATACTTTCTGATGAAATCCGTGATACTTTGTTTTGCTGCAATCTGGAAGCATGCCTGGGAGCTTGTTGTGTAGATGGCGACGCAGGTGCACCACTCGAAGAAAAAGAGATTTCGGAAATAGAGGATTATATTGACCAGATTAAACCTTATATGGTTCCGGGAGGTATTAAAGTAGTCGAAAAATACGGGGTTTTTGATTATGATATTGCCGGTGAATATGTTACTCCGCTGATTGCAGATAAAGATTGTGTTTTTGTTTACTATGAAAATGGAGTTGCAAGATGCGCAATTGAGAAGGCTTTTGAGGAAGGAAAGATTGGTTTTCAGAAACCTATTTCCTGCCATTTATATCCTATCCGGACAAAAGCTCATAAGGATTATGATGCTGTAAATTACCACAAATGGCAAATATGCAATCCGGCATGTACACTGGGAAAGGAAAATAATTTGCATCTCTACAGGTTTCTCAGAGAGCCGTTGATCAGGAAATATGGAAATGAATGGTACACACAACTTGTCAAAATACTGGAATAAATCCATTACAATTTGATAATTGAGTCCACTCCTAAAAAGTATTTAAAATGATTTTACCACATAGGAACATAGGGCACAAAGGTTTTCACATGGTTGATTATGAGGCTAAAACCTATGTGATTTTCTATGATTCTATGTGCCTCCTATGTGGTTCAAAATTACTTTTCGGAGTGGACTTATAATTGGAAGTTTAATACTTTCAGCCATCATAAAAAATCTTACTCCTGTGTACATGATTAATTGACTTTTAAAAACCTGTACATGGTAGCCATCAGATCTTTCTTGTTAAATGGTTTGGAAATATACTCATCACAGCCCGCTTTTATCGCTTTCTCCTTATCACCGCTTAGCGCATAGGCAGTCAAAGCTATTACAGGCAAATCCGGCCGTTCAATTTTAATAAGCCCGGTTGCTGTTAAGCCATCCATCACAGGCATTTTTAAATCCATCAATACAAGGTCAATAGAAGGATCAGTCTTGCAGGCTTCAACGGCTTGCTTACCATTGACAACATGAGTGATTCGGAAAGGATCATTGGCAAGCAATTTTTCAAGAAGTAAATAATTGCTCATTTCATCCTCAGCGATTAACAGGTTTTTTATACCCTGAATAAATTGGGTCTTTTCAAGATCGTTAAAATCAACAGATAAGTTATGATCAGAGACTGCCGGTTTAAACGGTATGGTAAATAAAAATTTAGATCCTTTGCCAGGTTCAGATTCAACATGAATTTTCCCACCTAAAAGTTCAACATAAGCTTTTGAAATTGAAAGGCCCAAACCGTTACCGCCATATTTTCGTGTCGTATTATCATCCACCTGTCTGAAACGTTCGAAAATTCGTTTGTGATAGGCTGCGGGTATCCCAATGCCTGTATCTTCAACAAAAAATTTCAAAAAGTTGTTTTCAATGTGGCAGCCAAATTCAATTTTTCCTTTCTGCGTAAATTTTATCGCATTCGAAATAAGATTAGATATGATTTGGATAACCTTTGTTTCATCTGTAATTACTTTTGCCTTATCATCCGGTAACTTTGAGGTAAAATAAAAAACCACTTCCTGTGATTCTATTCGGATTGCAAACTCATTATAAAGCCTTTCGAGCATTCTGTTAATATCGGTGAGTGATTCCCTGATCTTTTCCTGTCCTGCTTCAATTGTGGCAATGCTCATGATATCGTTGATAATGGAAAGCAAATGATTACTACTTTGTGTAATGATTCTGGAAAAATAATGATATTCATCCTGGCTCTTGAGAGGATCGCGAAGCAATTCAGTAAATCCCATGATCACGTTAAGTGGTGTTCTTATTTCGTGAGACATATTATTCAGAAAGGCTGTTTTAAGATGATCGCTTTCTTCAGCTTTTTCCTTGGCTGCAATAAGTTCAGCCTGGGCTTTCATCCGCTCATTTATATTCCGCGATGTGATCAGTCCAAATAAATTTCCATTGGTATCATAATGTCTTTTACCGGTTGATTCAAGCCAGATATATCCCTTTTTTGGATGCAAATAACGATATTCTACGTTCTTTGCCGAACCTGATTCGGTTCCGGTAACGACGATATGAAGCACTTTCTTGTAGTCTTCGGCATGAATATATTTCAGGAAGTTCTCCCCTATTAATTCTTCGCCACGGCCTGTAACAGCCTTATGCGACGGAGTAACATAAGTATATCTTCCATCGGTATCAACGAGGCATACTGCATCTGTAATATTAGCAGTAATAAACTGGTTGATTGACTCCACTTCCAGCAATTTTGACTCAAACTGTAATTTTATTTTCAGGTTGGTAAGCAGTTCAGCAAAAAGCTTAAGTATCGCAACCTCATCATGACTCCAGTATCTCTCGGTTTTTACAGAATCAAATCCTACAAAACCAAGGCAATTGTGTTCAAGAGTCATAGGGATAGTAATGAGTGATTTGATATTCTGAGGTTCAAGGATCATCCTGAGATTATCGGCTGGATCAAGTTTCATAACATCGGGGACATAAATTGGCTCACTTTTCTGGTGTGTAGCTACCCACTCCGGAAGATCCGCCATAGGTACTGCCTGTAAGTTATCTATTTCCGGGCTTATTCCCTGAGCACACCACTCGTAAGTATTGATCATTATTCCCTTATTGAAATCATATTCGAAGAGGTAAACCCGGTCAACATCAGTAAATTCTCCAATTTCCTCCATTGCCTCTTTAATTGCCGTATCTACCCTGTTCCGGCTGACGTTTATGAACCTGCTGCCAAGTTTTGTAAGAAGGTTTTGCATCCCGGAATGATATTTTATTTCCTCCTCCATTCTTTTCCGGCCGGTAATATCGTGCAAAATAACAAGAACACTTTCATTACCCTGATACAGAGTTTTAGTGCTTGATACCTCTATCCACCTTATTTCACCCATTTCGTTGACTATTTTATACTGGGTTGAAATGGATTCTGCGTTTTTCACTTTCTCAAGATCACTAATTGCCTGAAACAGTGAATCCGGGTGAAGAAATCTGGACATACTTTCACCGAGAAGGTTCAGATCAGTTTTTTCACTGTATAATTTAAGGGCTGAAGAATTATAAAACTTTATATTGCCATCAAAATCCAATATAATCACAGCATCAAGCATATTTTCAATCAGTGACCTGTATTTCTCCTCGCTGTCGCGCAAAGCCACTTCGATTTGACGCCGCAGGGTGATGTCATCTCCTGAAGACAAGGTACCCATTATTTTCCCGTTATCATCCGCAACCACTGAATTGTGCCATGCTATAAGCTTTTCATCACCATTTTTGCACAATATCGTATTTTCAAAGTATTCATTTATCCGCAGGTCGCCCGCCATTATTTCCCTGTATATTTTATATACTTCTTCTCTATTTGCCACAGGTAAAAAATTTGCGAACCATTCTTTGCCGATAATATCCTCCGGCCCGAATCCAAGAATCTCGCATCCTTTTTTATTGATATGCTTTACACAACCAACCTCATCAAGAACCAGCATAATTACCCCGGCGATGTTAAAATACTGTCGGGCAGTTTCCTTTTCTTTAAAGAGTGCATTCTGAATGGCACGTTCATCGGTCTGATCACGAAAAACAAGTATCACACCATCAATTCCCCCATCCCGGTTCTTAATGGGCGCCCCGCTATCGGTAATCGGGATTTCATTCCCGGTTTTTGAAACAAGCAGGGTATGATTTGCAAGCCCAATAACCATTCCTTCGCGAAGTACCTTTTTAACCGGATTTTCAACTTTCTCATGCGACTCCTCATTTATGATATTAAAGACTTCTTCTAAAATCTTTCCCCGCGATTCAGCCTCTGTCCATCCTGTAAGTTTTTCGGCTACAGGATTCATTTTTCTGATCAGGCCATCCCTATCTGTAGAAATTACGGCATCACCGATACTATATAAGGTGATTCTGACCCGCTCCTCACTTTCACGAAGTGATTGCTCGGCCTTTTTCCGGCGCAACGAAACAGCAGTAAGGTGCGCAAATGAAACAAGAAAATCAACAGGTGGATCAGGCTGATCTTTTCGTAATGCAATGACAGAAGTCCCGTATAATTCACCTTCAGCCATATACACAATACCATAAAACCTGTCGGCATTGAGAATTGATTTGATTACTTTTCCGATTACTTCCGGAATTGCACCAAAAGTGATCTCAGAAATGGTATGACGGATTCCAACAATGGTTTCCGTCATAATTTTATATGTCTCTTCCGAAACAGGTGACTCAATATTAAGCTCATCCTGATTAATTAAATTCAGAACCTTCTTAAGTGTCTCGTTATCAATATCAATATGCCTGGTACGTAAAACATGTTCTGACGGATCATATTCCGAATAACTTACGAATATACCATTGGTAAACTCTTTAAGTTGTTTTATCAAAAAATCCGGCAGATTGCCCTCCTCGGGCAGTGAAGCCAGTTCAATCGCCACCTTGTTTAGAAACGACAATGATTTGTTTTTATCCTCAAGGCTTACTTCAATTTGTTTCTTTTCAGTGATATCGCGGTTGTTTCCCCTGATTCCAAGATAAGTACCATCGGACGTCCTGATATTCTGGCAGGAGTGGCCAATCCACTTAATTGTTTTGTCCTTGCAAATAATCCTGAAATTCAATGAATGTATTTCGGCACCTTCCTTTTCGTGCCCGGTAAGAACCTTATGCTTCCGGAAAGTACTTAAATCATCGGGATGGATTATTTGCTCGAGTAAATTGGAATTTTTTTCAAATTCTGCGGTTGAATACCCCGAAATCCTCTCACAAGCCGGTGATACATATTGAATCTTCCCATCGATTCCACGCCAGTATTCCCATTCATTAATAAAAAGTGTAACGGCATCAAAGCGTTCATCCTGTTCCAGTAATGCTTTACCCGCCCTGATTCTTTCACTGATATCTTTTGCAATTCCCCAGAATAATCCTGGTTTTCCCTTATCAACCGGAATAGCATTGAAATAAAACTCAACCGTTAGAAGCTGACCATTTTTACAAATGAATTCCTTTTCATAAATATCCGAAAAACCATCCCTGACTAATTTATTCCAAACTTCCTCCTGCTCCCAATGCCTTGTCACTTCTGATGAAAGCATAAAAAAATTATCCATCTCATGAAGTTCCTTCAAGCTATAACCGACCATGCCAGAAAAAACCTGATTGGCTTCAATTATATTGCATTTTTTATCGAGAAGGACTATGCCATCTTTCAAAACTTCCATCAGGTTCTGATATTGAAGCTGACTTTGTTTGAGTACAGATTCAAGGTTGTTATATACGGAAATATCCGAAAATGAACACCTGATAAAGGAAGTCGTACCTTGATTTACTTGTTCACTTTCAAAAAGAACTGTTTTAAAACCACTGGATACTCTTAAGGTCAACTGCTGCTTCTGCTTTTTTCCTGATTTTAATGTTTGTTTGATTTGCCGCCTAAAATCAGCCACGTTTGAAGGGTCAATAAGCCCGGTTAATGGAGTGTTGAGGAGAGAGGTTATACTTGTTCCAGAAATATCCAAAAATGTCTTGTTTGCAGTTCTGATTATAAAATCCGCATCAATTATTAAATAACCAAAAGGAGCCTCATCAAGCAATCCTGAAAGATTCAGGGCAAATTCTTTTTGATCCTCCAATGCCCTTTGTAATTCAATGTTTTCAATTTCCAAATCATTGGCATAGGAATTAAAATCCATAAAAAGTTGCTTAACGACATCCTTATCAGCGAAATTACCCGCTGCATCATCTTTTAAAACCTTTTCAATTCTTTTCCTTATTTCTTTTGGTAAATTTACTTTATCATTCATTTTTTTTTCCTTCATGATAAAATACTTTCTGCGTATGTATTCTTGCCCGCACTATTGAAGAGTCTCATATAATTTGAGACAAAGGATTTTTTACGTTTAACTTTCAATAAAGTTCACTATTTTATATTTCATCAGGCAAATATTACTTTTTTTCCCATTATTGATTTGATTAAGCAAATATATAGAAATTTCGAAATACTTACGGTTATAGGTTGGCATTTTTTTGCGCATACAATAAATTACCCGAAAATCGTTGTTTAGCCGGCTTAACCTAAATGATTGTATTACTTTTACGGTTCTGTTTCTGGAAATAAAATCTTTGGTTTGGAATTTTGGTTTATGAAAATATATTTTATTTTTTGCACATTTATATTTCTGTTTTTCGTAATGATTCTCTTATCATGCAGTCATGAACCGGTTCTGATGCCTGATACGCCGGTTGTTTGCTTTCAGGAGCAGGTACTTCCACTTATCAATTCAAATTGTGCCATCCCCGGCTGTCACAGCGCTTCCTCCGGTGAAGAAGAACCTCCCCTGACAACTTATGATGAGATTCTGAATTATGTAGAACCCGGAAAACCAAATAAGAGCGAAATATATAAGACAATTACGGCTAATTCTATTCTGGAAGAATCAATGCCGCCTAAACCGAGATTAAAATTGAGTTCGTACCAGGTCAGCCTGATAAGTATATGGATACTTCAGGGAGCGCCCGACAATTCATGCCCGGAACCTCCCTGCGATACGCTCGACTTGACTTTTTCAAACGATATATCCCCAGTTATAGATATATATTGCAAGGGCTGTCATATCGGTCCAGATCCATCTGGTGGAATTAGCCTTGAAACATATAACCAGGTGCTTGCACTTGCCCAAAACGGCAGATTGTATGGTTCGGTTAGTCATGATCCATTGTTTAAACCTATGCCATATCAGTCAGCCCAACTATCGGACTGCATTGTCACAATGTTCAGGATATGGATTGAAAATGGATCACCAAACAATTAAGGATTCCTTAAAGATGAATTACGTGATTATATAAAACATCCATAGCAGAAAGGCTCAACCGGGATTAACATCCGCAGATTTAGCCCCCGACATAGATTCAAGTTCTTTGTCAAGCATAAATAAGCCTCCGGTTTCGTTTCCTGCAAGCCGGAATTTATCAAGAATTCCCTTGAACATTCGTTCTTCCTCTATCTGCTCCTCAATATACCATTGAAGAAACTGGCCGGTAGTATAATCTTTTGAATTAAATGCGGTTTCAAAAAGTATATTTATACTTTGAGTTACCGATACCTCATGATGAAGAATTTTTTCAAAAATTTGCAGCAAAGATTCATACTTACTATCCGGCATTTCAAGTTTCTGCAAAACAGCATACCCCCCCTTGTCATTCAGGTACTTGATAAGTTTAGTCATGTGGAGCCGTTCTTCATCGGAATGCTTGTACAAAAATTTTGCTGCACCAGGATATCCTTTAACCTCGCACCACGAAGCCATTGCCATATAAAAACGGGATGACTGTTCCTCATTTTCAATCTGATCAATGAGTGCCTTTTCAACTTTCTTTGATATCATAATGGTTATTTTTAAATAATTTTTTGTTCTTTATTAAAATTCATTCAATATCAATCAACAGCCGATATTTGAATAATGTTCAAAAAATCGTAAATTGTGAAGATCAGGTTAGCCGGGATATTGAGGAAAACTCAGGATTCGAAGTTATGACTTTCCGGCCGAAGTTGAAAAGTTAGGATTTATCCTCTTAATGCTTCTGCGCCACCGACTATTTCAAGTATCTCTCCTGTTATGGCTGCCTGACGTGCTTTATTGTAAGCAAGGCTCAGATCTTTAAGAAGTTCTTTCGCATTATCTGTCGCCTGATGCATTGCGGTCATCCTTGCTCCCTGCTCAGCAGCCCAAGAATCGAGTATAGCCTTGTAAAACTGTATTTTCAGTGATTTCGGTATCAGATCCCTTATGATTTCATCTTTGCCGGGTTCGAAAATGTAATCCGCCTTTTGTGTTTTCTGTGTTCCTGCATGTTGCTCGACAGGCAGAACAGGCAAAAATTGTTCACATTCAATCCGTTGAGTAGCAGCATTTTTAAACTGGTTATAAACGATCTCTATACGGTCGTAATCCTTATTTTCAAAGAGTTTCATTAATTTTTCAGCTATAGGCACTACATTCTCAAAAGTCAACCGATCAAAAATTGCATCATGCGATTCAATTACATTGAAGTTTCTCCTCCTGTAAAATTCCGAGACTTTTTTCCCGATTGTAATGATATCAAGCTTGCCGCTTCCATGCTGTTGGCTGTATTTATTACCGATTACCTGATTTGCCAACTTAATTACATTGCTATTAAATGCTCCGCAAAGGCCACGGTTCGACGAAATGAGGACTAATAAAACTTTATCGGGATGGCGTTGTGATGAATAAACACTTCCGGAATCTCCACTATCGAGGCTGCTGCTCAGGTTCCTGAGAAATTCCTGAAGTTTTGCAGCATAAGGTCTAAGACGGATAATGGCCGACTGTGCTCGCCGGAGCTTTGAGGCAGCTACCATTTTCATCGCACTGGTAATTTGTTGCGTTGACTTTACTGATGCAATCCTTATTCTAACTTCCTTTAGACTTGCCATTTAAAAAATTAAGAATAACTATTCATTATAAAATTGATGGAACTGTACATCTGCTCAGGGGTAGGGGAATTTCTATTTATCTTTCCCCTATTTCCCTTATTTCCGCTATATTCCCTATTTCCCTTTTCCTCATCGCGCTGTAATTTATATCAAGTGTGGAATCCCTGTATTTTCTAAACCTCAAATTTTTTAGCTGCTTCAGAGGCTACCTGTTCCAGGGTATTAATTACCTCATCCGTTAAATGTCCTTTTCTGAGAGTTTCTAATATATTATTGTGATTAGCTTCGAGATCGTGCAGGTAAAACACTTCAAAATCATGAACTTTATTAACAGGAACTTTCTTTATCAGGCCTCTGGTTCCACAAAAAATAATTGCAATCTGATTTTCAACCGGCATAGGCGAGTATTGCGGCTGCTTCAGGATTTCAACATTCCGTTTTCCTTTATCAAGCACAGCGAGTGTTGCAGCATCCAGATCGGAACCGAATTTCGAGAAGGCTTCCAGTTCCCGGAACTGGGCCTGGTCGAGTTTCAGGGTACCGGCTATTTTCTTCATCGCCTTGATCTGAGCATTTCCTCCCACCCTCGAAACCGATATCCCCACATTAATGGCAGGCCGAACCCCTGAATTGAACAAAGTGGTCTCAAGAAAAATCTGTCCATCGGTAATAGAGATGACATTTGTCGGGATGTATGCAGATACGTCACCTGCCTGTGTTTCGATGATGGGCAGTGCGGTAAGAGATCCGCCACCCTTCACAAGGGGTTTCAGGGATTCGGGAAGGTCGTTCATTTTTGAAGCAATTTCATTCGATTCGATGATCTTGGCGGCTCTTTCGAGAAGCCTTGAATGAAGGTAAAAAACATCACCGGGATAGGCTTCACGGCCCGGAGGTCTGCGAAGCAAAAGTGACACCTCACGGTAAGCTACGGCCTGTTTTGAAAGGTCATCATAAATAACCAGCGCCGGCCGTCCGGTATCCCTGAAAAATTCACCAATCGCTGCACCGGCAAAAGGAGCATAAAACTGCATTGCAGCCGGATCGGAAGCAGTAGCCATGACAATAATGGTATAGGCCATTGCACCGTTATCTTCAAGTGTTTTATGAATATTGGCGACAGAGGAGCCCTTCTGGCCGACTGCAACATAGAAGCAATAAACCGGTTGCCCTTTTTCATAGTTTTCCTTCTGGTTAATGATGGTATCAATAGCAATGGCAGTTTTGCCTGTTTGCCGGTCGCCAATGATAAGTTCGCGCTGACCGCGCCCAATTGGAATCATAGCATCAATAGGTTTTATACCGGTTTGCAAAGGCTCATTCACCGGCTGGCGGAAGATTACACCCGGAGCTTTCCTTTCGAGTGGCATTTTCACTTTTACACCGCCAATTTCACCCTTTCCATCCATAGGTTCACCCAGTGTATCAATCACTCTTCCAACCATTTCTTCACTCACCTCAATGGATGCGATCTTTCCGGTTCTCTTTACCTTATCGCCTTCGAGAATATTTTTTGCTTCTCCCAGCAACACGGCTCCTACATTATCCTGTTCGAGGTTCAAAACTATACCAATCAGGCCCGTCTTTTCGAATTCAATCAATTCCCCCGACTGGGCATTATTCAATCCGTATATGCGTGCAATACCATCACCTATCTGAAGGACAGTACCTACTTCTTCAAGTTCTGCTGTACTGCTTAATCCTGACAATTGCTGCCTTAATATTGCTGATACTTCCGCTGGTTTAATTTCTGCCATCCTGAATCTTTTGTTTAATCAGTTAAAATCCTTTGATATATAAATTAATGTTGAATTCCTGCCTTAAATTCTGAATTTGTCTTAATATACTTGCATCGTACTGTTTGTCCATAAAAGTCACTACAAATCCCCCGATAATTGATTCATCAATCTTATATTGCAGATCAACTTCAGATTGGGTTGCTTTTTCTATCAGTCTAACTATTCTTTTCCGGAATTCGTCGCTGATACCAACCGCTGTTGTCAAATCTACTGTAATAATATTTTTATTAGTTTTATAAATTTCAACAAATCGCCTGGCGATGACCGGTAACAGGCTTTCCCTCCTGTTTCGGGTAATAATGATCATAAAGCCAAGCATAATTTCCTGAACTTTTTTACCAAAGAGTTCCCTGATAACAGCAATTTTTTTGCTTTCTTTGATAACAGGACTGTGAAGGAAATTTATAAAATCCCTGTTTTCCTGACACACTTTTCTGACCAATGCAATATCGGTTCTGATTTTTTCGAGCATGTCCTTTTCGAGAGCCAAATCGAACAGCGCTCTTGCATACCTGTCAGCTATTTTGATTTCATTCATTATTTAAAAACCATAATGTTCAGGCCGGATCAATTGAACTTTACATCATCAATCAGACGTTCAACAAGCTCTTTCTGTTTGTCTTTAATTGCCAGTTCTTCTTTTAGAATTTTCTCAGCGATTTCGATTGACAACAAAGCCAGTTGATTTTTCATATCATGAATGGCGGCCAGCTTTTCAAATTGAATATTTTCCCTTGCGTTTTCAATGATCCGCCGGGCTTCTTCATTTGCCTTTATCCTTGCAGTTTCAATGATTGATTCCTTGATTTTACGCGCCTCCCTCATGAGGTTATCTCTTTCTTCCTTGGCCTCCTTTAATAATTGTTCGTTCGAAAATTTCAGCTCTTTCATTTCTTCACGGGCTTTGTTAGCCGCGTGTAGAGCTTCATCAATCGTTTGTTCTCTTTCCTTCAAACCTTTCATGATCGGTTTCCAGGCAAACTTCGCCAGTATCCATATCAGAAGGGCAAACGCTATTGTCATCCAAAGGATCAGTCCAATTCCGGGTTGTACGAGTTCCATATTATCTTATGAATTGTATTATTATTATTTAAATTATAAACCTTTATGTTTCAGCCAACCGCTGAAACATAAAGGGTCATTTCTGTTTCTACAGGAAAAGTATCAACAGACAAACAACAATTGCAAAGAAGGCAACACCTTCGATGAGGGCGGCAGCCACGATCATATTTGCCCTGATATCGCCCACAGCTTCCGGCTGACGGGCAATTGATTCAACAGCGCCTTTTCCGATCTGACCGATCCCGATACCTGCACCTATGGCAGCTATTCCTGCACCCAGGCCTGCTCCCATTTTTGCAATTGCAACTTCCAATAAAATAGCTAAAATTGTCATAATCTATTATTTATTAAAACTGTTATTAATTTCTATACTTACTTCCATATAATTATCCTTCACCTCCAACTCACTTCCCAAATCCATTTACCCAACCTGAAACCTTGAACCTGAAACCTTGAACCACTTAATGATGCTCCTCCGTTGCCATTCCAAAATAAAGCGCCGACAGCAAAGTAAAAACATAAGCCTGGATAAATGCTACCAGTAGTTCCAATAGTCCCATAAAAACAGCAAATGCGATCGAAACAACAGAAACTCCATACCCTATTCCAGGATTCATATTCCCAAAGATAAAAATAAGGCTCATAAAACCCAGTACGATAATATGCCCGGCGGTTATATTGGCAAAAAGACGAACCATGAGAACAAACGGCTTCGTAAAAACTCCCATCAATTCCACAATCGGCATCAAAGGTACCGGTATTTTAAGCCACCAGGGCACTCCCGGTGTATTCACAATATGTATCCAGTAACTTTTATTTGCACTAAACGAAGTAATTACAAAAGTGAACAGCGCCATAACCATCGTTACTGCAATATTCCCGGTGAGATTTGCTCCTCCCGGGAAAAAGGGTACCAGGCCTAGCAAATTATTGAAAAAAATAAAAAAGAACAAAGTCAGCAAGTAGGGAAGATATTTCTCAAAGTTCTTTTCACCTATTGAAGCTTTCACAACATCATCACGAATGAAAAGAATAAGCGGTTCAAGCAGAGATTGTATTCCTTTGGGAGCCTGTCCTTTTCTTCGGGTATATGTTCTGCCGATAGAAATAAAAATCACGGAAATCAATACCATACTGATGAGCATGGAGGCTACATTTTTTGTGATGGACAGGTCGAGAGGAATATCTCCGGTTTCTTCCAAAACGATCTTTCCCTTATTTTCTCCCTCTGATTCCAGTTTATAGCCTTTGTAGGATTGGTGGCCATGATGAAATTCGGATGACATAAAAACGTCTAATTTCCCGGATGAATATATAATTACAGGTAAGGGTACCGATACATGCTTTTGACCGATTGTCATGATGTGCCATTCATGCGAATCTATTACATGTTCAACGATCATCGAACCCGGATTGAATTCCGTTTCAGCATGATGAGTAAGGGTATCATTTTCAGAAGCATTGCTTAATTTAATAGCAAATGCAAATAGTCCGATAATTATTGTAATAAAAGGCCTGCAACTGATTCGTCTGAAACTAATGATCATTTAAAACTAAAGGTTATTAAAACGGCTGCAATTTTACAAATAAATACTCAATTATAGATTAACTTTTTTTGATTATGTTTGTTCGGGCATTATTCATTTAAAATTAGAACCATGAAAAAATTATGTATTTTATTGCTGCTGACCGCTGGCCTTATCTTTAACCTTGAGGCACAAACTCTTGAGGAGGTATTAAATTCGCATTTTAAGACTACCGGACAAAAGAAATTCAACAAGATCAACTCCATGAAAGCAACCGGTAAAAGCATTTTCCAGGGAATGGAAACAAATTTTGCCACCGTTCAGGTACGGCCAAACAAATTCAGGCTTGAAGTTGACATACAGGGCGCATTAATGATACAGGCGTTCGACGGTGAAAAAGCCTGGTTTGTAGCGCCGTGGACCGGAACAACCGACCCCATCGAGCTTTCAGGGGATCAGTTTGACGCTCTTAAAAGACAGGCGGACTTCGATGGAATGTTATATAATTATGGCGAAAAGGGATATGTCACAGAATTGGCTGGAAAGGAAGATATGGAAGGAACAGAGGTGTTCAGAATAAATCAAACCGATACAAATCAAAATAGCTATTCTCACTTTATTGATGTTGAGAATTTTGTCCTGTTGAAAACATCAACGAAAATGAAAGCAGGTGAATCTGTGGTTGAAAGTGAAACGTTGTTTTCAAACTACAGGGAACAGGACGGTATGCTTGTAGCCTTCAGCATTGAATCGCGGACAAACGGCCAAACAATGAGCCAGATCAATATTGAAAAGCTAGAATTCGACGCGAGTGTTGATCTATCAATCTTTACCATGCCTCCAAAACAGGAAAAACCGGCTCAGGAATAGAATTATGCCGGTGTATTTTTAACTTGTTTCAAATTTACGCACATAATGGCATAATAATCCTGTTTAAACAGTCACTTAACTAAATCAAAACCCTATGAAAAAACTTTTCAATGACAAAACCAGGAAAGTTTGTACAGCGTTTCTCTTTTTCACATCTATTCTCAGTTATGCTCAACCAACTGAAAATATTACGGTCAGTGAAAACACATTTGGCGCTATTGAAGCAAGGCATATAGGTCCGGCAACCATGAGCGGCAGGATAGCAGCACTCGATGCTGTTCAAAACGACCCGCGGATAATTTATGTCGGCAGTGCAAGCGGCGGGGTTTGGAAAACAACAAACGGAGGAGTGAATTTTAAACCTGTTTTCGATAAATACAACCAGTGCATCGGAGCTGTGACTATTGACCAGAATCACCCGGATACGGTCTGGGTTGGAACCGGAGAAACCTGGGTGAGGAACAGTACTTCGGTCGGCGATGGTATTTATAAAACTACTGATGGTGGAGAGAACTGGAAAAAAATGGGGCTTGAAAATACCGAAAGGATTGCCCGGATAATCTTGCATCCCAATGATCCCAACACAATTTATGTTGCTGCACTTGGTCATCTCTGGAATTCAAACTCCGAAAGAGGGGTTTATAAAACCACTGATGGCGGGAAGACATGGATGAAAATTTTATTTGTTGACGAAAATACCGGTTGTGCCGACCTTGCCATTGACCCCTCAGAACCGGATATATTGTACGCAGGCATGTGGGAATTCAGGCGGTACCCCTATTTCTTTAACTCAGGAGGGCAAGGAAGCGGGCTTTATATTTCCCGGGATGCAGGAACAAACTGGACGAAAGTGACGGAAGGCATCCCTGCCGGAAAATTAGGAAGAATAGCTGTGATCATTTCTCCGCCCAATCCGAAAATAGTTTTTGCATTGATCGAGTCTGAAAAATCGGCATTGTACCGGTCCGGTGACAAGGGTAAATCATGGGTAAAAATTAACGATACTCCTGAAATGGGATCCAGGCCGTTTTACTTTTCAAATATTGTTGCTGATCCCGTGGATTCAAACAGGATTTATAAGCCCGGCTATTATTTGAGTTACAGTAAAAATGGCGGTAAAAACTTTAACGCAACATATATTGCCGGCGGCAATATTCATACTGACCTGCATCCGCTTTGGATCAGTAAAAATGACAACAATACTTTGTATCAGGGAACTGACGGAGGCCTTTATATTTCGAACGATAAGGGCAGCTCATGGCGCTTTATCAGGAATTTACCGCTGTCGCAGTTTTACCATGCCACTGTGGACAACAAATATCCCTATAATATTTATGGAGGTTTGCAGGATAACGGCTCCTGGAAAGCACCATCAAAAAGCCCGGGCGGCATTCAAAACCGTGACTGGAATAACGTAGGAGGCGGCGATGGTTTTTATGTTTTTCCTGATAAGTACGATGAAAACATCATTTACTGGCAATACCAGGGTGGCAACATCATGAGAGAAACAGTTGATACCCGGGAAACAAAAGAGATTAAACCTTTCGCCGAGGAAGGAGAAAAAGAATTGCGCTTTAACTGGAATACACCTGTTGTTTTTAGTCCGGCAAGAGATGTGATGTATGTCGGATCGCAGTATTTGTACCGCAGTGAGGATAAAGGGGATTCATGGCAAAGAATATCCCCCGATCTTACTACAAATGATCCTGATAAGCTTAAACAGGAAAAGACGGGTGGAGTCACGATTGATAATTCAACGGCAGAAAACCATTGCACCATTTATACCATAGGCGAATCTGTTATTGACCCGAACGTGATTTGGGTCGGTACCGATGATGGCAATCTTCAATTAACTACAGACAGGGGTAAAAACTGGACGAATGTCGTTGTCAATGTTAAAGGACTTCCTTCCAACACATGGGTATCATCCGTTTGCCCGGGCAAATATGATGCAGGAACCTGCTATGTTACATTCGATGGCCATAGTACAGGGGACATGACGACTTATGTATTCCGTACCGGTGATTATGGCACTACATGGAAATTAATCACGGATGAGCATATCAAAGGTTTTTGCCATAAAATTATTGAAGACCCGGTAAATCCACAGCTATTATTCCTGGGAACAGAATCGGGACTTTTTATCTCGATTGACGGGGGCAAAGTCTGGTCGCAATTTAAGGGGAATATGCCGGCTGTACCGGTTCGTGATATGGTGATCCAGGAAAGGGAAAACGACCTCATACTGGCCACTCATGGCCGTGGTATCATGATTATTGACGACATCACTCCATTGCGTCTTCTTACAGAAGAAATTTTGCAAAAGGATGTCGCTTTTCTCGATTCAAGACCATTCCTGATCGGCCATCTTGATTATGAAATGGATTTTTACGGTGATGATGAGTTAGTAGGATCTAATCCGCCAGGATCATTGCTTATTAATTATTATATGAACAAACGCCACGTTTTTGGTGAAATGCATATTGAGATTTATAATGACAAGGGTGAAAAAATTAAGGAATTGCCCGCCGGAAAACGAAAGGGAATCAACCGGGTTCCGTGGCCTATCCGTAAGAAAGGGCCAAAAGTTCCGCCCTCACCCCTTCTGGTTCCGCAGGCATTATATGGACCGGCGTATCCTCCGGGTGTTTATACAGTGAAAATCGTGAAAGATGATAAATCCTGGGAAGGCAAAGTCAGCATCGAATATGATCCCACAATTCCGCATACCATTGCCGACCGCGATAAACGTCTCGAAATATTAATGAAGGCGTATAACCTCCTCGAAGATTTGGCTTATACCGACAAAGTACTATCGGATATCACTGCCCAGGCAAGGGAAAAATCGGCAGTTGCAAATAACAAAACTTTAGGCAGCATGCTTAATGATTTAGCTGACAATATGGATGTATTGCATAAAGAGCTTGTAGCAACCACGGTTACCAGCGCAATAACGGGTGAAGAAAAGCTGCGCGAAAAAATTGCCGATATTTACAGCGCCGTCAATGGTTATCAGGGTAAGCCTACACAGAATCAGATTGACAGGTTGGAAATTTTAATCGGACAGGTATCAGAAAAGCAGGCAGGACTGGATAAAATCATTAAGATTGATATTCCGAACCTCAATGCACAACTGTCAATGGAAAAAATACCTCCTTTTAAAATAACATCCAAAGAGGAATTTCTGAAAGAAGATTGATCGGTCCGAGCATTTTTAGATTTGCCAAATCCGAACGGTGTCCATGAAGGTTGTGAAGTGCTGCGAACTGGTTTCGGATTTTTAGACTGCTAATGCCGCTGCTCTCAATTCACCATTCTTCATATTAAAAACCACTGAAAAACAGGCTGTTTTTTCAGGCTTGCTAAACTATTCCTTCTGTTTTGAGTTATATTCCGGCAACCTGTCTGAAGCGAAGGATTTATCAGGATATGTTATGGCACGTGTGTGTGAACCATTTGACATCCAATAAATTTGTTAATCCTGTCGGCCTGGGACTTATAACAATAACTATTAGGTTTATGCGGAAATTATTTTCCTTTATGCACACGTCTCTTGACGGTGGCTTGAAAAAAATTGAGCGAAATACAGGTAAACATCTGTACCCGGTTTATTTAAGTGCACAGCAAGAAAAGATTATAATCAGCGTTACTCTCAAAATTCATCCGATGAGAAGAACAATAATCCTGACATTCACTTTTCTGATTTTTTCTTTAGGACGTTTGACCCTTGGACAGAATGATCTGACCAATCGTTTGGACCATTATATGAAGGCTCAAGCAGATTTTAATAATTTCAGCGGCGCCGTCCTTGTTGCCAGGAACGACAGCATAATATTAAATAACGGCTATGGACTTGCGAACCGGGAATGGAATTTACAAAACACAGCAGGGACAAAATTCAGTATTGCATCCAATACCAAGCAATTTACTGCGGCCTGCATTCTTCGGTTGGAGGAAGATGGAAAATTAAAGTTGAATGATACTCTCGGTAAATACTTACCCGGTTTTGAATATGGCGATACCGTGACACTTCACATGCTTCTTACCCATTCTTCAGGTGTACAGGATTATTTTCATCTGAAAGAATTTGATATTAGACCCACAGTAATCACAAAGGATTCAATGGTTGCTTTTATGAAGACGAAACTCTTTGATTTCCTGCCCGGCTCGGATTTGAATTACAGCAATACAAATTATTTCCTGCTGGGATTGATTATCGAAAAAGTTTCGGGTGATAGTTTCGAAAACTACCTTAAAGAGCAAATATTAAAACCGGCCGGAATGATGAACACGGGAATCGTAAGGTATGATACGATACTGCAAAACAGAGCAAGCGGATACAGGATCACACCTGATGGAACTGTAAATGCCTTTAATGAAGCTTATCGCTCCGACTTAATGTTTGGATGCGGTTCGATGTTTTCGACAGTTGAGGATATGTATAAATGGGACAGGGCGCTCAATGGAAATTCAATATTAACTGAGGCTTCCAGGAAGAAAATGTATTATCCTTATGGTTTTTCCATTGCTCAGGCAAAAAATAGTGCCGACCCGGCGAATACTATGGGAGAAGTTATGGATCCTTTTTGGTATAATTTAGGCTATGGCGTTTGGGCGGATTCCTTTATGACCCACAGGCGAATATTTTCGCGCGGAGGAACTTCAGGTTTTCATTCCACAATTTACAGATTTATTGATGATAATTGTTATGTCGCGGTTTTACAAAACAATGAAGAAAATCCTGACAGAATTGCTGAAGCCCTTTCGGCCATTATCTTCGGCACTGATTTTACACAGCCATACAAACATGAACCGTATAAACTTAATCCAGAAATATTAAAAAGATATACCGGTATTTGGGCCGGAAATATTTACGATGACAAATGGACAATTGAAATCTTTGTCAGTGATGGCAAACTCTACCGCAGAACGGAGGGCTTTCCTGATCTTGAACTGATCCCCGAATCGGAAACAAAATTCTATTATTCCGACAGACAGGATAAGGTATTCGAATTTGTCCCAAATGAAAAAGGCGAAATAACACAGGCATGGTTTATTATTAACGGGATTAAATTCCGCCGAGATAGGATCAGGTAAAGATCAGGGGTCAGGCTTTCTTCGGTTGAATCAGTTTGGCAACCAGCCCGGTCCATCCTGTCTGGTGCGAGGCGCCAAGGCCTTTGCCGGTTTCGCCGTTAAAGTATTCATAGAACAGGATATAGTCTTTAAAGAATGGATCATTGTACAAAAGGCCTTCGTCTCCGTTTACAGGTCTAAAGTTTTTTTCGTTCGTTTGAAAGATGGAAACCAGTCGTTTTGAAATTTCTTCCGATACTTTTTTTATCGAGGTATAATTGCCTGAGCCGGTAGGGCATTCGATCCGGAAATCATCACCATAATAATGATGGAACCGCTGAAGCGATTCGATGATCAGGAAATTGACCGGAAACCATACCGGCCCCCGCCAGTTTGAGTTACCCCCGAACATATTTGTTTCCGATTCCGCCGGTGTATATTTAATCCTGAAATGCTCACCATCAATATAGAAGGAGTATGGATTATCCTTGTAATATTTAGAAAGGGACCTGATCCCATAAGGAGAAAAGAATTCATTTTCATCGAGCATACGTTTCAATAATTTTTTCATTCTGCTTCCGCGAAGGAGCGACAATAGCCTGCGCTCCCCAACTCCTGGTTCATTCCACCTTGAAACCAGCGATGCAAGTTCAGGTTGGTTATTTAGGAATCAGTTCATCCGCTTTTCAAATTCAGGCATTTGTGCCATCAGGCCGGGTTCGAGGACTTCGACCGCAAAGAGTGGTATCAGTCCCACCATAGACCTGATTTTTATTTTTAAAGGCTGTGTATGAAAAGTGTCGAGTACATCGTAATAAAAACTGTCGTCCTCGTCCCACAGGCCGATTCCTTCTCTCGCTGCCCTGGTCATGGCACCTGCAATATGAAGGAAATGCTCAAAGAACTTGGAGGCCATATCCTGATAGCTGGCGTTCGTCCTTGCAAGTTCGAGGCTGATACGCATCATATTCAGTGCAAACATAGCCATCCAGCTTGTACCGTCCGACTGGTTTAACATTCCGCCCGATGGAAGCTTTTCATTCCTGTCGAATAACCCTATGTTGTCCATGCCCAGAAATCCGCCCTGGAAAATATTTCTGCCTTCCTCATCCTTTTTGTTTACCCACCAGGTAAAGTTAAGAAGAAGCTTATGGTAAACCCTTTCGAGAAACTGAACATCGGCTTTGCCGGTTATCTTTTCATCTATCTTGAACACCCTCCACGCCGCCCACGCATGAACCGGAGGATTTACATCGCTGAAGTTCCACTCATAAGCAGGAAGCTGGCCGTTAGGATGCATATACCATTCACGGGTTAGAAGGACAAGCTGCTTTTTTGCGAACTCAGGATCTATGACGGCAAATGGAATGGTGTGAAAAGCAAGATCCCACACTGCGTACCACGGGTACTCCCATTTATCCGGCATCGAAATAATATCGGAATTGTACAGGTGAAACCACTCGGAATTTCTTCCCTTTCTGCGTTCCTGCGGAGGAGAGTGCATGGCAGGGTCGCCTTTGAGCCATTGCTGTATATCGTAATAATAGAATTGCTTACCCCAGAGCATGCCGGCAAAAGCCTGCCTTTGTATTCTTTTTAACTCTTCAGAAGTTATGTTTTTCTGTATTTCAGAATAGAAATCATCCGCTTCATTAATTCTTGTTTGAAATATCGCTTCTGAATCATTAAATGGATCAGGATACTCACTATTTGTCAGTCTGAACTGGAAGCAGGCATTTCCACCTCCAATGATTTTTGTTTCATAATGAAGACCGGCTTTTGTTCCGTAATTATTTTTATTTAATGAATTTGAATTCTTCTCAATAATAAAATCATTTATTCCGTCCTTGAATGTTCTTTGTCCACTATCCTGTCCGTAAAGCCTGCTGATATTGGTTTCATTTTCGCAAAACAGAATCTCCGGATCCCCCTGGAAGTACAAATAGTAATCACCCAAATCCTTATGTTTTATTTTAAGAAACGAGCTTTCAGAACTTCTGATCACTGGCTTTTCGTTATCCCCCGACCAGGTCCAGATGTTTCTGAACCATGCCTGCGGTATCAGGTGAAAGTCAGCTTCATGGTTTGATCTGTTAAAAGCACTTATTCTTACGAGAATATCATGGGTGCCGGCTTTGGCATATTCAATAAAAATATCGAAGTAAGCATTATCGTTAAAAATCCCTGTATCCGTGATCTCATATTCCGGTTGAGTCTTGTCACGGTTCCTGTTTATTTCAGCAAGCTGATTATAAGGAAATTCAGCCTGGGGATATTTATACAGGAACTTCATATAAGAATGGGTAGGCGTATTGTCGGGATAAAAATACAATTCCTTTACATCTTCTCCGTGATTTCCTTCATGATTATTCAGACCGAACAAGCGCTCTTTTATCATCCGGTCTTTGCCGTTCCAGAATGCGGGAGCAAAGCATAAGAACTGGTGGTTATCCGAAATTCCGGCTATTCCATCCTCTCCCCAGCGGTAAGCAAAGCTGCGGGCCATTTCATGAGTGATGTGGTTCCAGGCATCGCCGTTGCTGCTGTAGTCCTCGCGCACAGTACCCCATTGCCTTTCGGAAATATAGGGTCCCCATTTCCGCCAATGGGCTTTTTTTCCCTTATCCTCAATTAAACGGAGTCTTTCTTTGTTCATCTGCGAAATATTTAAGATGCTTACTATTTAGTCACTTTAATTGTTAACCCAGCACAAAGCTATACAATCTTCCCCTACTATTTCTTTCTAAACAATCCATCAAGGAATTTCCCGACTTTACTTTTTTCTTTAACCGGCTTTTTAACTATTTTCCCTGATGATGTATTATCATGCTCCGGTTTATCGAATAATCTTTCGAAAAAGTCACCCATGGCGGTATGTTCCTTTATGGGATTGCAGTCCATTTGTGCGAAGCATGAATCAGGTATGAAAAATGATCCGGTATATTTTTCCCGGAGGGCGGCGGTGTTCTCTATCTTCGACCAAATCCTCCCGGCCACGGGAAGTGCAAGGCTGGAGCCGCTTCCGTTGGAAGAATGAAAATGGACTTCCCGGTCCATGGCTCCCACCCACGTACCGATCACCAAATGAGGAGAATAAGAAATCAACCAGGCATCGCTGTAATCCTGCGAAGTTCCGGTTTTACCTGCAATTTCAGAGCGAACGCGAAATACACTCCTGAGGTTGCTGCCCGTTCCCTCGTTGATCACATTCTGAAGCATGGCCGTGATTTGCTGAGCCACTTCCGGCGAAACGGCCTGCCACTTCCGGATTCCCCCGTTCAAATAAACAAGGTTGCCGGCAGCATCCGTTATCGAGTCAATCATTACGGGTTCTGCAATATCCCCATGATTGGCAAAGGCGCTGTATGCCATCACGATTTCCTGTAGTGTGACATCCAAAGAACCTAAAGCGACTGCGGGATAATCCCCTTCAGCAACGGGCAGGCCGAGCTTCCGGCAGATTTCTTTCAGCGATTCATAGCCGGTCCTGAAATAAAGATCAATGGTCGGAAGGTTCATCGAGTGGGTGAGCGCATACCAGAGAGCAATTTTATCCCCATTGCTATTGTCAAAATTCCGGGGATGCCATCCTTCATATTCCTCGTATTCTTTTTCTTCGTTGTCGAGGTAAGTACATGGAGAAATTCCCTGTTCCAGGGCTGCAGCATACAATACAGGTTTAAATGCGGATGCGATTTGACGGTGCGAGAGAACGAGGTCGTAGGGTATAAACCTGAAATTGCTTCCCCCGACCCATGAACGTATTTTACCTGTTTCCGGCTCTATCATCAGAACGGCGGCATGAAGCATACGGTAATAGTGCCAAAGGCTGTCGCGATAGGTAATATTTTCCTGACTGTCGTTGGGCTGGTCGAAAATATCACCTGAAATGGATGCATTCGCCTTCCATTTGGCATCATTTGCGAGCGACATCTTTTTCTCCCAACTTTTCCTTGCATGGCGGTTCTGCAACTCGGCATCGAAAAGCTTTTGCATCTTCACCAAATGCGAACGCGCCGACTGAATAGCTGTTTCCTGCAGTTTTATGTCGAGTGTAGTATAAATTTTCAGACCGTTTTTTTTTAAATCATAATCCCGGCCTGTAGCTGTCTTCATTTTTGCCAGGATTGCTTCAGCTTTGAGGCTCACCTGGTACACAAAGTAGCCTGCCGGGGAATTCAATTCATAGTTTGAATACCGGAGATTTAAAGGCAGCATTTTCAAACTGTCGGCCATTGAACGGTTTAAATAATTCTGTTGCTCCATCAGTAGCAAAACCTGGTTTCTGCGCTTTAGGGCATTGTCGGGATGAAGCCGGGGATTAAAAAAGGTATTTGCCTTCAGCATGCCGACAAGCAAGGCTATTTGTTCAATCGTAAGTTCCCCTGTACTTTTACTGAAAAACCTCTGAGCTGCTGCTTCGATCCCAAACACGTTTTCTCCAAAAGGGACAGAATTGAGATACAACAGGATTATTTCATCCTTTGAATATATTTTTTCGATCCGGTAAGCCAGAATGGCTTCCCTGATCTTGGCTACGGGGAGTGTCAGCATTCCGAGGTTCATTCGTGAATAAAGATTTTTAGCAAGCTGCTGGGTTAAGGTGCTTCCTCCTCCTGAACTCCGGTCACCGGAAAGCAGGGTTTTAAAAAACACCCGGATATAGCTCCACCGGTCAATTCCTTCATGGCTGTAAAAGCGCTTGTCTTCAGTACTGATCAATGCGTCTGCGAGCAGCGGCGGGACATCCTCCCATGAAATGTTTGTCCGGTTACTGGCAAAGACTTTACCGATCAAAGAACCATCGGAGGCAAAGATAAGTGTTGCTTCTGCGTTTTTGATTCCGGCAAGTTCAGAGGCGTCAGGCAGTTTGCCGAATATTCCAAAGAATACAGAAAAATATAATAATACAACGGAAAGGCAAACAAACAGGACTAATCCGATAATAATTTTAATTACCCAACGGAATGTTTCAGTCATCTGTTGATCCGATTTTACTTTAAACGCCGGAACAGGCTTTTTCTTGTACAGTGGGTGAATCTTACTTTGGTCAACACCTTCACTTTTAACTTTTTACTTTGCAGGGAGCAGGGAGCATGGAGCATGGAGCAGGGGGCAGGGAGCAGGGAGCAGGGAGCATGGAGCAGGGAGCAGAGAGCAGGGAACAGAGAGCAGGGAGTTGGGAGCATGGAGCATGGAGCAGGGGGCAGGGAGCAGAGAGCAGGGAGCAGAGAGCAGGGAGTTGGGAGCATGGAGCGTGGAGTTGGGTTTGAGTGTGGCTTTGCCTACTGCTCTCGCCTTTGGCGAGACCGGCTGCGACTACTATGGCTACTTCCGTTACCACTCCTCCCCTTATATATCCTTATATCCCTTATCACCCTCCTCTTTCCTTCTTTTATACCGAATCGGAGTACCGTAAATACGGTACGAATTTTACGCTGCTGTTCCTCTCGGTATAACTCATTCTAAGCAGCTTAGCTTTCGCAGACTTGCCAAGAATGAGTATAATTAAAAATTAACATGTTTTTAACGAAGTGATTGAAAGTTTATATATTTGTGAAGTAGAACCTCAAGATTAATTGACAAGCGGAGTAAAATAAGAAAAAGAAACTATGATACCCGATTTCCAATCGCTGATGCTGCCGTTAAAGAAAATCGGATTGATTTTATCAGGTACAGGAACAATATCTATAATCAATCGCGTGTTACGAAAGACATTGAATCACGAAATAACCAAGGGAAATAATTAAATTTTGAAAATAAAATGTGCATATACGGTAGATTATCATAAATAAAATTTAATTTATAACGATGTTAGCGTGCATTAGAACACTCCACTATGAATGAGCAGTTTATAAAACAAGTACTCTCAACCTTAAATAGAGATGCATTTACCTCATTCGTTTATGAATTATGGAAATTGAATGATTATAAGTCTGACATGAAATATCAGAAAACTAAATCCATTGGAACTGAAATATTGGAACAACATTATTGGGACAAATCCGGTAAACTAGGAGTGTTTGAGCATCAAGGTTATAATGTAATAATTCCTTTTTTTTCACCAATTGAGCTATTCTCGAATGTTGATGAGAAAACTATATGGGAACCCGATTTAATTAAGAAACTAAAAAATTATAAACATAGAATTTCAAGGAGAGAAAATAGTTGGCAATATACACTTGATGGTATGTACCAGATACCGCTTATTTCATTTGCAACTAATTTTGAAGGGTTGGATAATGATTTCTACTTTGACAATTTAATTCCGAAATTTACAAACCTGGTGGATAGAATAGGTTTAGAAGCAGAAACAGCTGTTGGTGGTTGTGACAGTTTTCTGGAACTGAATCACCTCAATACAATTAAAGCATTTAAAAATTTCATAACTAAAGAAGGTAAACAGCTTTCATTTTCTTTTTCAGGAGACAGGTTTGAATTAGTATATTTCACTCAAGATAAATATTTGACACATGGCTTACTAAAAAATAGTAAAAGCCCATATGAACCTATATTTATTGACAACCATGATAAATCTGAAATAACTATAGAATTTGAATATCTTGTAAATAAAAGAGCTCCAGAAACCGAACTTGAAAATCTTTTAGCTCAACATTACAAAATGATATTTGGAGAAAAATATGATAGAATTGAAACACAGCTTTGGCTAAAATTTCCAGAATTAGATATTTCCAACAAGAATAGGCGATTAGATATTTTTCTAAGAAATAGTATTGAGCGAGACTGGGAACTCATCGAATTAAAAAACACAAGAAAAATAACACGCACATATAGAGATATCCCAACTTTTACAAGTGAGATACATAATGCAATTCAACAACTAAAAACATATGAAAATCCATAAGAATAAAATCATACCCACTGTGAATGAATATTTTTTTTAAAATTTGACATCGAGTCAAATTTTAAAAATATGAAAGCACAACAAGTAAAATTCCCGCAAATAGTAAATGTAGGAT
>Ga0172370_10001455_pt1 | contig 35946 bp, 34 predicted proteins | sample LakKiv5m_FD_114538 | JGI IMG/M metagenome (GOLD analysis project Ga0172370, IMG submission 114538) | Freshwater microbial communities from Kabuno Bay, South-Kivu, Congo - kab_022012_11.5m | ecosystem: Environmental > Aquatic > Freshwater > Lake | place: Democratic Republic of the Congo...
ACTGGGACGACATGCTGAATCAGAGGCTGGAACTGCCCAACAACTGGGAGATCCAGCTCTTCCCGACCGGGAACCCCGACCTCTCGCGCAGGACCAGCACCTGGGCGACCGAGGTGTTCGTCGATCTCTTCGAGAATGACGGACACGTCTGGCTCGTCACCAACAAGCACGTGTGGCTTTTCGGTGCCAACAAGGACCGATTCCACAAGGCCGACACCCAGGTCTACGGAAAGATCCACAAGGCCGATGGGGGGGCAAGTGGGGTCTACCTGGTCTCGGACCAGGACAGTGAGAGTAAACTGTCCGGAGCCTTGTACTTGGAAACCGAAAGTGGCGAAGACTGGAAATTCGCCAGATACACCGGCGACGTCCGTCGAACGGTGTACGGTGCTCGCATCAAGGTCTCGGTCGCCACCGGAATCACGGTGATCGCTGACGACACCAACAGAAGCAACACCGATGGCCTCGTCATCCACCATGGGGACCTCGTTCCCATCAAGAGCTCCGACTTCTAGGCCGATTCTGGCCGATCAACCACCAAGGACGATCGGCACCACCCTCGGTTCCGATCTCCATAACATATTTTAAATAAAAGTGTGTTGTGGAGAACCGAGGGTAATAATAAAAACCGTCTCGCAATTGCGAGACGGTTTTTATTATTCTAAAAATTTACCAACTCACCCTCTCAATATCTGGCACAACTTCTACCCAAACTTTACCAGGATTGAAAATTATTTCTTGTTTTTGTTCGTTATAAAAACGAGTACGAGAATTTAACGAATCTTTTTGCCAAATAGCAGTAGTTACTTGTCCACTTTTATAAACAATTGCTTTGCCTGTGCCAAGAGTTTTAATTTCAAGTCTGCCGACCTCATCAATTACTTTCATAGAAGTAGCAATTACTACCACATTGTCGGCCAAAATCTGCCGATTAGTTTCGTCTAAATGCGGGTTACCACCCACAAAACGTTCCAATTTTTGCGTGGAAGAATTAAATTGCCATTCCACATTATAATTTTTTAAATTAAAATCAATTTTTATTTTACTTACTAAATTATTTTCTAATTGTAAAGTTGAAGTATTAAATTCCCAGCCTGTCCAACTGTCTTGCACTATATTATCTACCTCTTGTTTTACAAGCACTTTGTTCCACATCTCGCTACTGGTATATACATTATGTGGAGCTTCGCGATTTTCCGCGCGCCAATAATAGCCACCATTATAAAATTCATTCAAATCAAAAATATCTCTTTTTTTTATTAAAGCCAAGGCATCGGGAGAACCACCACAATGCATATATGGTAAGGCGCCATATTCGGCCAGCCAATCTAAAAAGTATGGGCGGGCGCTACGCACTGGGCCAACTTTTTTAACTTCCACATCTGCCGGATAAATAGCCATAAACCTGGTGTAATTGGCTTCTACCGGCGCTTCATAAACCACACTCGCCTGTGAGAGTCCCGATTGTGGTCGCGCGTCCAAATGGTTTTCAATCATCACGGCCACAAGTTTGGGATTTATTTTGTCCGCGCTATCCACGCACACACCATCCAACACGCGCTGATAATCACAGTTCTTTGTTGTGGGGTATGGGTCGCGTCCGCCAAAACAGACTGGGCTTGTTTCCACCTTGGTGCCTGAAAAATAATACTGATAACCAAAATAAGCCAGTAGAGTTAAGGCTGTGAAGAGAACGAGAGAGGAGAGGAGATACAAAAAATTTACTTTATTGGAAAATTTCATAATTTAAAATTAACCACCCCCCTATTGGGGGGGCTGCCTCCTACTTTACGTCGGAGGACAGAGGGGTTATCACCATTGCCACAACCCCACCGTCCTTGCCTCGGTGCACCTCGGCAAGGCGACTCCCCTATTAGGTGAGTGTTACACTAACCATTTAGCAATTTAGCAATGTCATTGTATCAAACTTTCACTCAAAACAAAAGAGACACGAAGCTTCGTGTCTCTACTTTACAAACTTTACAAACTTTATGAACTTTATAACTCATTCTATTTCTTCTCCTCTTTCTTATCCGCTGGGGCAACTGTGCCTTCTGTAGCTCCCTCTTCCTTAGCTTTCTTTTCCACTTCCACATTTTCCACGCCTTTCTTACCTTCATCTTCCATAGCCTTAATTTCTTCTTCAGTCAAAGCGGCTTGCACTTTTGCCAATACCAATTCAGGATTATCCAACACTGTAATACCTGCAGGAATTTGCAAATCTTTTACATGAATACTATCGGTAAAAATTTTTAAAACTGATAAATCTACATCAACGTGGTTAACCAAATCTTTTGGTAAACATTTTACATTCAAATGATTGTGGGTCTTAACCAAAGTTCCACCCAGCTCGCGCACTGCCGGAGCTTCGCCAATAAAGTGCAACACTACCTCAGCATGCATTTCTTTAGTCATGCTAATCTGACGCAAATCCACATGCACAATTCTTTGAGAAATTGGATCATGTTTCACTTCTTGCACCAGCACAGTAGTGGGTTTGCTTTCACCTTCCACTACTACCTCAATCAAAGTAGCTTCACCGGCTTCTTGATACAATTTATTAAAATCATTATATACCAAAGAAATTGCCAATGACGAAATTTCCGGTCCATAAATAACAGCCGGAATTAAATTATTGGCACGATCGGTATCAGCATTGCCTGGGGTGCGCTTTTTTGCTTGTAAATTTAAGGTCATACAATAAAAATTTTAAATTATAAATTATAAATTCTAATATTTTTAATTCGGTAATTTCCAATCAAAACTGTCAAACTGTTAAATTGTTAAACTGTTTACGAACTTGGAATGATCAATCAATTTAGCAATTTAGCAATTTAGCAATTTAGCAATTTAGCAATCTCAACCCAACAAACTTCTCTCTTTTAACAAAGCATGAAAGTTGAGTAATTCATCTTCTGTAATCGCACTTTTCTTTTCCAATCGCTTAACATCAGTGGCATTCAAATCTGTTACCATGCCCACCGAACTCATACCCAGAGCAGAAACAACAATTACCGCAAGCAGGGCATTGTGGCAACGCTGGCAGGTAATGTGAATAAGCTGTACTTCTCCTCTTTTTGCCAAAACTTTGGCGAGATCGGGAGTAAACTTAGCCTGACAAACAGGACACTGTTGCATTAAGCGCAATTGTTCTTGTAAAGGATTGGATTGTGGCTGATTCTCCTCCATAATATGGTGCGAGAATAATATCACGAGAGTTAAAAAAAGTCAACCCCTTTTGCATAAACAGTATAAAAAACCAATAAAAATCTAATTTCAAATTTCAGATTGCAAATTGCAAAATACCAATTGGCCATTCTGAAATTTGAAATTTGAAATTTGAAATTTTACCCTCTCGCCACAGATTGAGCTATACCTATCAACAGCAAGTTTATTATCAAGGACGATCCTCCATAACTCACAAACGGCAATGTAACACCCGTAACCGGTAAAAAACCAATTGCCCCGCCCACATTTACCAAGAGTTGTACAAAAAACAACAAAATTATGCCCACAATCAAGTAAGAATTAAATTCGTCATCAGCTTTTTGCGCCAAACGCAATAAACGCCACAAAATTAAAAAGTACAAAGCCAATAAAATTACTACCCCAATTAAGCCTAATTCTTCGGCAATTACCGAAAAAATAAAGTCTGTCTGTGCTTCTGGTAAAAAATGCAGTTGAGATTGTGAACCAAAACCCAAACCTCGGCCCAATACTTGTCCGGCGCCAATGGCAATAACCGATTGAGTAACATTATACCCGGCGCCCAAAGGATCCAAATTAGGATCTAAAAAAGTCAACAGACGATCTTTTTGATAATCTTTTAAAAAGAAAAACCAGCCCAAGAGCGACACTGCCAAAAAAATTCCCAAAAGTCCAAATATAAAACGCTTTTTTGTACCAGTTATAAACAACAGGCCAAACCAAATTCCACAAAGTACCAGGGCCGAACCCAGGTCTGGTTGAAACATAATTAGTAAAGCCGGCAAAAAAGCCAACATACCGCTGCCAACCACAAATTGTGAACGTTCAAAACGCCGTCCTTGTTTGCTAATCCACCAAGCGCTAAAAATTATTAAAGCTACTTTGGCAAATTCGGCGGGCTGAAAAGAAAAACCAGCTATCTTAAACCAGCCAGTGGTGCCGCGAATGGTCTCACCAAAAAACAATACCAGAAGCAATGCTAATAAAGAAAGTAGGTAAATAATTTTGGCGCCCTGCCGATAAACACTGGAACGCAAAAAACCCGTAGCAAACATAGCCACCATTCCCAAGCTAAAAGCAATGGCTTGCGTAGGAAAAAATATCAAAGTCTCACCTCGCGACAAATCTATACTATAAACTGCAGACAAACTAATGGCCACCAAAACCAAAACCGCAGAAATCAAGATCCAGTCAAACTGACGCAAAGTGCCAAATTGTCGAGTAAGGAGGGACATACAGCAAATACTTTAACATTTTATGGTAAAAAAAGAAAGTCGCGAAACAACTTTCAACTTTTAATAATAGCACACAGATCTAACAGATAAAACAGATAAAAACAGATCTGTGCACATCAGTTTAATCAGTCAAATCTGTGTGCTATTCAACCCTTCAAATAAACATCGGGATCAAACACATTCACCACTGGATAAACAGCAATGTCATTGGCATCCAAATTACTAATCATAGACCTTAGGTCTGCCACACGCTTTTCGCCTCGACCAAATTTGTCTTCCGTTAAATACAAATAACCTTGTGCTCCACTATCATTTCTTAGCTCAACATAAAATTCTGGCTGAACAAAACCATAAGCACTATCATTGTATAAAGTAAACTGTACGCCACTGGCCAAATTGCCGGCAGCGCCCGCTGAAGTAAATTTAAAATCATCAAATCTAAACTGCTGATGTTCTTTCATAAACTGCGCCACATCATCCACTTCATGCCGGCTAATATTTTGCCAATCAATTTTTTCCAAAACCACTTGCACACCACTGGGATAACTTTCGGCCTTTTGTCCAAAATAAATTATCGGGCGTTTTTCTCCGGGCAACAAAATTGTTTGCCGGCTTTCCGATTCTAAACCATTGTATTTAAACTTGTAGGTAACCTTGGCTAGCCAGCGTTCATTGGGGTTATATGTCAACGCCACAAAATCATATCTATCCTTGGCACTTTCAAACACTTCTACATTTTTAATTTGTAAAACCTGCGGTTTATAAGCAGCTTGTAAGTCGGCATAGTTTACAGAACTGCTTAAATCACGATAAAGCGATTGATCTTGGCCATAACCATACACCAAAAAATAAACCAGATAGCCAAAACTATAAGTCAAAGTAATTACTGACCAAATCATCAGCGCGTCAATAAAGATTTTGCGCAACAATAATTTATGGCGCACATACCAATCGGCAAGTTTCAATTCTTGATTGGGAAATTCGCCAGTGGGATCAATGTAACGGTTTAGTTTGTCCGGTGTTTTTGAAAACATAATGTCATGATTCATGAAGCAGATAACAAATGGCAGATAACACACTATAAAAATTGTATCATGCTATCTGTATCCTGTATCATGAATACTCAAATATTATACACTATTTTTTATTTTTTCGCCACAATCAATCTATTGCCAACAAACCACAAAACTGCTACAATATCCTCGTACTTTATAACTTTACAAACTTTAAAACTTTATAAACTTATTATTTTTATGCCTATTAAACGTGTTATTAGAGGAAGAGTTGAACACCGAGACAATAAGCCAAAAAAACAAGAAATCAAAAAAACACCAAAACCAGTGGCTAAATCAAAGCCGGTAATGAAACCAACCCAAATCACAAAAACTATTAACCCGGTTGTGCCACCAACACCAAAATTGACAACCAACAGTCAAAAATTAACAGTTCCAGCCTCACCAGCTGGCAAGCGCAACCCAAAGTCCGACGGCACTTATACTGCAAAAAACATCACGGTTTTGGAAGGTTTGGAAGCTGTGCGCAAACGCCCTGGCATGTACATTGGCTCTACCGGCCCTTCAGGCTTGCACCACATGATTTGGGAAGTGGTAGATAATGCCTTTGACGAAGCTATGGCTGGTTATTGTAATTATATAATTGTAAAACTTTTGCCCAATAATTGGGTATCGGTTTTTGATAATGGTCGTGGCATTCCCGTAGACATGCATCCCACGGAAAAAAAGAGTGCTTTGGAAGTAATTTTAACCGTATTGCACGCCGGTGGAAAATTTGGCGACGGCGGTTATAAAGTATCCGGCGGTTTGCACGGCGTAGGTGTAACTGTGGTTAACGCTCTTTCAGATCATATGAAGGCCGTGGTCCAGCGCGATGGCAAAATTTGGGAGCAAGAATACCACTTTGGCAAACCCGACAAAAAAGTTAGAGCCACCGGCGTTTCCAAAACCACCGGCACCACCATTATGTTTCACGCCGACGACACGGTTTTTGAAACCATTGATTATGATTGGAAAACTATTATTGACCATTTGCGCCAACAGGCCTATTTAACCAAGGGCGTGAAAATAGATATTATTGACGAGCGCACTTTGGAAGAAAAAGCGCGCGACAAAAACGCGGTGCAGTTGCCTATTAGCAATTATCAATTTTACTTTGAAGGCGGTATTGCCAGTTATGTAAAACACATAAATAAAAACCGCGAGTCTAAGCACGAAAATGTTTTTTACGTAGAAAAACAAGTAGATAATATTAATGTGGAAGTGGCTTTACAGTACACAGATGATTATTCCGAATCTTTACACGCTTTTGCCAATAACATTACCAATCCGGACGGCGGTATGCATGTAGTGGGCTTTCGCGCCGCTCTAACACGTGCTTTAAATAATTACGCGCGCAACAAAGAAATTTTAAAAGAAAAAGATACCAATCTTTCGGGCGAAGATGTACGTGAGGGTTTAACGGCCATTATTTCTGTTAAAGTTCCAGAACCGCAGTTTGAAGGACAGACCAAGGCCAAGTTAGGCAATCCTGAAGTTAAACCGGCCGTGGAAGATATTTTTGGCGAAGCCTTTACCATTTTCTTGGAAGAACACCCGCGCGATGCCGAAGGCATTATTGGCAAATGTATTTTGGCTGCCAAAGCACGCAATGCCGCCAAAGTGGCGCGCGAATCAGTACTTAGGAAAGGCGCCTTAGAAGGTTTTACTCTGCCAGGAAAATTGGCCGACTGCTCTACTCGCGACGCCAGTATTTCTGAAATCTATATTGTAGAGGGCGACTCTGCCGGAGGCAGTGCCAAACAAGGTCGTGATCGCAATACTCAAGCTATTCTCCCCTTGCGCGGTAAAGTATTAAATGTGGAGCGCGCGCGTATTGATAAAATTTTAGCCAATAACGAACTAAAGTCTTTAATCATTGCCATGGGCACCAATGTGGGTGAAATGTTTGATATAACTAAATTGCGCTACAACAAAATTATAATTATGACCGATGCGGACGTGGACGGCGCACATATTCGCACTTTGCTTTTAACTTTATTTTTTCGCTATTTCCCCGATCTAATTTACCACGGCCATATTTATATTGCCCAACCTCCATTGTTTAGCATTAAAAATGGTAAAGATATTACCTGGATTTATAATGAAGAAGCAATGGAAAAGTATAAAAAAGATCATGGCATTAAAGATGAGGACATGGTTATACAAGAAGAAGGTGGCGGTGAAGAATCAGAAAATGAAAATGAGGCATTGGTCGCTGGCAAAAAACCGAAGTCCGAAGTCCGAAGTCCGAAGTCTAAACTTAATGTCCAACGCTACAAAGGTTTGGGTGAAATGAATCCTGAACAACTTTGGGAAACTACCATGAACCCTGAAACCAGAATGATGAAGCAGGTGACAATTGAAGATGCAGAGGTGGCCAATGAAATTTTTGATATTTTAATGGGAAGTGAAGTTGCTCCACGTAAGAAATTTATTCAGACGCATGCTAAATCTGTAAAAAACTTAGATATATAGTAAACTTGCCCGGCTTAGTCCCTTTAGGGACGAAGACGGGTGAAAAATCTTGATATATAAATCATCATGAAACATATATCATGTAACATGTAACAAACGAATAAAATACCAGCGAAAGCTGGTATTTTGATATTTTTTGGCTAAAATCAAACAAATTACGGATATACAGATATTCGAATTTACCGATATACGAATGGCCAATTGTCATCCGTAAATCAGGATTATCCGGGAATCAGTAATTATCCACTTGACAACCTCTTTTAAATATAATATACTTCTCTCATCAAATCGGCCCAGGGCCGTTTTAAAATACTAAAAAAGACTTCAGCAATCAGACTTCTGACTTCTACAAACACCGAAGTCTGGAGACTGAAGTCAGATTACCTATAAAAAATATGTCAACCGCAAATAAAATTGGCGATTATTTTCATGGTTCTGTTGCAGAGATGAAGAAGGTGGTCTGGCCAACCAAAAAACAAACTACCAATTACACCTTAATTGTAATTGCCATGAGCCTGGGCATTGCCATTTTCTTTGGCGTGCTGGATTATGTTTTTACCCTTGGCTTGGGACAGATAATCAAATAACAGACTTCAGCAATCAGACTTCTGACTTCAACAACCATAGAAGTCTGAAGACTGAAGTCCGATCAGCTAACTATGGCTAAACAAACCCTTAACCTCGGACGCAGATGGTATGTACTGCATACCTATTCTGGGTACGAGGAAAACGTAAAAAGAAATTTAGAACAGCGCATTGAATCTTTTGACATGCAAGATAAGATTTATGGTGTTTTAGTACCCAAAGAAAAGAAAATTAAAATTAAAAATGGCAAACGCCAGGTAATTGAAGAAAAAATCTTCCCAGGCTATGTGCTGGTAGAAATGATTGTTACCGATGATTCTTGGTATGTGGTGCGCAACACGCCCAATGTAACCGGTTTTATTGGTTCTGGTACTACACCAACACCAATTGATCAAAAAGAAATGGACTCTTTACAAAAACGCATGGGTGTAAATGAACCCACACACAAAATTGACGCCGAAGTAAATGATACGGTGCGCATTACTGATGGACCATTTAAGAATTTTGAAGGTAAAGTTTCTAATGTTGATGAAGACCGCGGTAAAGTGAAGGTGTTGGTTTCTATGTTTGGACGTGAGACACCGGTAGAATTAGATGCGTTGCAAATTAAAAAAATTTAAAAGTTAATTAGTTTAATAGATTAATAGTTTATTAGTAAATCAATAACTATTAGCTTCTACTATTAACTAATAAACTAATAAACTAATCAACAAATTTATGGCAAAAAAATTAGTAACCCAAATCAAATTACAAATTATGGGTGGAGCGGCCAATCCCGCGCCACCAGTTGGCCCGGCATTGGGTCAGCACGGCTTAAACATTACCGGTTTTTGTAAAGAGTTTAATGACAAAACTCAAGATAAAAAAGGCGAAGTGGTACCAGTAGTGATTAATGTTTACGAAGATCGCAGTTTTTCTTTTATTACCAAGGTGGCTCCGGCCGGAGAATTGATTAAAAAAGCCATTGGCTTGAAAAGCGGTTCCAAAAATCCTTTAAAAGACAAGGTGGGCAAAATTACCAAAGCTCAACTGCGTGAAATTGCCGAAAAGAAAATGCCGGATATGAATTGCCACACCGTGGAAGCGGCCATGCAAATGCTGGCTGGCACAGCCAGACAAATGGGAGTGAAAGTGGAAGAATAAGGAGTAAGGAGTAAAGAATAAAGAGTAAACTAACGAAAACGATCGGCAATCGCCGGTCGTTTTTTATTCCTTATTCTTTATTCCTTATTCCTTCAACAACGTGCAAAAATAACCAAGAGATGCTATAATAACCTTGATAAATCTATAAAATTTTGTGATATGAAAAATTTTACCAATACCAAAGTCGCCATTATCGGCGCTGGCGCTGTGGGTTCCACTGCCGCCTATGTAGCCACTTTAAAAAACCTGGCAGCCGAAATCTCCTTAATTGACGTTAATGAACAAAAAGAAGCCGGCGAAGTAATGGATATTGCCGATGGTTTGTGTTTTGTAGAAACCGGCTGTGTTAAGGGAGCAAATTTTAAAGATGCACGCGAAGCAGATGTGATAGTGATTACTGCCGGAGCCGCGCAAAAGCCGGGTGAAACTCGCTTGGACTTGGTAAAAAAGAATGCCAATATTTTACAAACAATTTTAAAATCAATTGGCAAATTTAAACCCACGGCTATTTTAATTATGGTGGCCAATCCGGTTGACATATTAACCTACTTAGCCCAAGAGTGGAGCGGACTACCCAAAAATCAAGTATTCGGCTCTGGCACTACGCTGGACACGGCTCGTTTAAAAACAGAGTTAGGGCACACACTTAAAGTTAGTTCACAAAGTATTCATGGTTATGTAATGGGTGAACACGGCGATTCAGAATTTGTAGCCTGGAGCACAGTTAATGTTGGTGGCATGCACATTTCCGAAACCAAAATGTTATCACCAAAGCTTTACCAAAAAATTGAAGAGCGGGTTAAACACGAAGCTTATGAAATTATCAATCGCAAAGGTGCCACCTACTATGGTATTGCCTTGGTAATTTCTGATATTATTGAAGCAGTGCTGTTTAACCAGCACAAAATTATGCCTGTCTCTAGTCGTCTAAATAATTACAATGGCGTAAGCAATGTCTGCCTAGGAGCACCAACGGTTATTGGCAGAACCGGGGTAATAAAAAGCTGGCCAACCAAGCTATCTGCCACAGAAAAAACCAAATTCAAAAAATCAGCAGCCACTTTAAAAAAATATTTACGAAGTCTGTAACAAACCAATTACAGATAACGAACAGCAATTTACCTGCCTCATGCTATCTGCTATTTGAATCCTGAATAATTTAAATATTACAATATTTTTTAACCTACTATGCGACGAACCCTCTTTATAACATTAATTGTACTAATGTTTGCTGGCGCTGGCTGTACCACCACCCCATCTGCTCCCAACCCCACTCTTACTAGCACCAATACCGTACAAACTATAAATAAAGCCAAAACCAAAACTCCGCAAGAGCGCAGTTATGATTTTTGCGAGGCCAATGGCAATCAGGTTATTATTCGTTTTAATCAGGAAACACAGACTTCCCAAACTTTTTGCCGCTTTACCGATACCACAGAATGCGATGCCTTGGAATATATGGCCGGCCGTTGCAGTATGGGCAAAGGCTCCAAAATCTATCCAAAAGATACTACTCCTTTAAGTGGTTGTCCCACTGAACAAAAAGTAGTCTGTGGTGATGATGGCAAAACCTATGTAAATAGTTGTTTTGCTGAAAAAGAAAAAGCCAAAGTAGTGCACGAGGGAGCTTGCACTGAAGAAGAACGTTTGGCCAAAATACCGGTAACCACACCTGCCCTAACCACCCCCTCCAATAATGGTGTTGGCAGTTTAACCAAAGACAAACCAGACTGGCTAAATATTGCCATAAGTTTTATCACCTCAGCGCCAGCCAAAACTCCTCGGGCCTTTATGGACAAATGCCTGGTAAACGCCACACTATATTATTTTGTGCATGACGATGATGCTGTACTGTATAATGAAAAGGGCGAGGCAGTGTGCTATCCCGAAAATGATTTAAACAACGGTTGCCCTGGTAGCTTTGACGCCAGTTTTAGAAAACAAAATTGCTTACGTGTTTGGACGGATAACCGATAATCACAGAAAACACAGAAAACACTCGGCTTCGCCTCAAAACACAAAAACACTAAAACACACCGAAATCGCCAAGTGTTTTTGTACTTTCTGTGCTCTCGTGTTTTCTGTTTCAAAACCTCTTGACAATTTTCTCCTAACGTGATATAACTACTCTCGTATTATTCTTCTGTGGGACCCCAGCCACCTGGGGGCTTGAACCACTAAACTTACGGATTACTGATAATCCGGATTTACCGATGACAATTGGTATCCGTAAATCAGGATTATCCGTAATCAGTAAATATGTCTAAGAGAATGCAATCTCTAAACGCGTTGGTAGACAAAAATAAAGTTTACGGCGTGGACGAAGCCATTGATCTGGCTAAAAAAACCAGCAACGTCAAGTTTGACGCTACTGTTGAAGTACATGCCAAATTAGGCATTGATCCTTCCAAAAGCGACCAACAAATTCGCGCCACTGTAGTTTTGCCCAACTCATCCGGCAAAGTAAAAACCGTGGCCGCTTTTGTTTCTACTAATAATGAAAAAACTGCCAAAGAAGCAGGAGCCGATTTTGTTTACGGCGAAGAGGATATTAAAAAAATTAAAGACAGCGGCAAAGTAGAATTTGAAGTAGCGGTTGCCACTCCGGATATGATGCCAAAATTGGCCGTGGCCGCCAAAGTTTTGGGGCCAAAAGGTTTAATGCCTAACCCAAAAACTGATACCGTGGGCACAGACTTGAAAAAAATGATTGGTGAATTGAAAAAAGGCAAAGTGACTTTTAAAAATGACGACGGTGCCAATATTCATATGGTACTGGGCAAAGTAAGTTTGGATAATGTTAAATTAAAAGAAAACTTTAATGTGTTTTATGAGGCGCTAAAAAAGGCCAAGCCAAATTCAACCAAGGGTACTTATATAAAAACACTATTCCTAACTTCAAGCATGGGTCCCAGCATTAGGACAGAAATCTCTCAATAAACTCTAAACCGCCACTCTTTTGGGAGTGGTGTTTAATTTACGACGCAGGCGAGAGCAAAACAAATTCGTATTTGTTTTCCCGAGACGAGGAGTAAATACAGGATAAAATGCCTCGTCAATTTACTTCTTAGAATCCTTTATTATGTTGATAGTTGCCTCGACCGGCATTAACTCTTTCTCTGAAGATAAGATAAGAAAAATAATTCTCTCTGGAGCAGATATTTTGCGTTATAACATTTCTTATCAAATTGTGGATGATAAAGTTGAATCACTAAAACGAGCAGAAAAAATTATCAACGATTTGAATTCATCAGCAAAAATTCTGATTGACTTCCCCACAAATAAAATCCGCTTGGGTGATTTTAAGGACAGAATTTTTGCTGTTAGGGAAGATGATGTAATAATTTTAAAATCAGCAAATTATTCTGAGGATTGCCATCAATTTCTGCCAGTTGAAACAAAATCACTGGGTGAAAAAGTTCATGTCAACCAAGCTATTGCTATTGGCGACGGCGAGGTAGCTGTTGAAGTGATAGAAATTATTAATTCAGAAACTATCAAAGCAAGGGTTTTGAATAATGGTATTATCAAATATACCAAAACTCTAAATATACGTTATTCTATTGAAGATGACCAGTTTTTAAAATATTATGAAGAAATTTTTGCCGAACTATCCGATATCAAATTTGACATTTTAGCTATACCCTATATCAATCCCGAGGTAAATCAACAAATCAAAGAAATGGTTGCCAAAAAAACAAAAGATGTAAAAGTGATGATTAAAATCGAAAAAATTATTGATCAACTTGAACTCAAAAAAATCTGCCAAGACCAATATTACTCAATGATTATTATAGACCGCGGCGAGTTAGGTGTAAATGCTCCGTACGAAAAAATAAATATCTATCAAAAAGAGATAATTAGAATTGCCAATGAGGAAAAGAAGTCGGTGTTGGTAACTTCTCAAATATTGGAAAGCACAATGAACAACTACATACCCAACAAAGCGGAGATTTCTGACCTAACTAATATGGTATTGGAGGGTATTAATGGTATTATTCTTTGCCATGAGACAGCAATTGGCATGCGACCCGCCTACACTATATCGGTCGCAAAAAAAATTATTCATGAGTCAGAAAAATACAAAAAATATTTACAAACCAAAAAAAAATATGGCTCAAATTGAACTAGAGTACATAGAAACACCCTCTTTAACCGATTGGCTTAGAAAAATAGGACTGCCCGATGTTGATGAATTTAAACATGAGGATATCAACAAATTCTCTAGGCTTGAAATTTTACAAAAAACCATCAACCTACCTTATGATTTGCCGGTCTATTTAACAATAGACGAAATTAGAAACAACCACCAAAACTTAAAAAACATTTTGGAGGCAAGAGGTGACGAACTTTGCACAATTAAGATTATACCCAATGATATGAGACTGCCAAAAATTAGAACTTTTGGCAGAACTATCAAAGATTCGATAATAAATTGGTTTCCTCAACAAATTGTCGATGAACCAGAGAAATACCGGGTTGAAATATTGAAGCATAACCCAAAAATGCTTTACTCATCAACTTTTATTATTGACGACAAAGGCATCTGGGGCGATATCATCAACGGTCTTCATTGGCAATTAACACAAGGACAATACATAAATAAACCAACAACATTCGTTAATGACTTTGCTAATGGATACAAATTTTATAATTGTAAAAATGTTGAGATGCTTCAACCAATATTACAGCAAGCAATTTCCTATTTCCACATTACTGATTCTGGTAAACAAATGGAATTGCGTTCATCGCTGGGTGCAGAATTTACCAAAAACAACTACCTCAAAGGCTACTTTGAATTCTTCGTTTGGCCTGACACAGGTATCAAATACAATGATTATAACCGTTTCATTCTCACCAAACTCATAAAAAATTATTCTTTCCCACGTCTATTAAATGATTCCGCCAAAATATCAGGTATGCCGGCTAGTTTAGGAAAAACCGAGGGCATAGTAAAAATAATTAATACGCCAAATGATCTAATCAGTGAGGATAACATAATTGTAGTTTGTAAAACACTTACTTTAGATTATCTACCACTAATGCAGAAGGCGGCAGGCATAATAGCTGAAAAGGGTAGCATCTTATCGCACTTTGCTATGATTAGTAGAGAATTAAAAAAACCGTGCATTGTTGGGGTAGAAAACGCTACCGATTTGCTAAAGGATGGTGATAAAATTAAGTTAGATACTTCTGAGGGAATAACAAAACTTTAGAATAACTTATGACCCTCACTGAAATTATTGACAAAAAAATGCCGTCTTTTACTGAATGGTTTGAGGCGATTGGGTACGATAAAACGGAAGAATTTAGGCAAGAAGATAATTCCAAGCGCGACCGCTTGGAAATTTTGTATCAGAAAATTGGTTTACCTTACGACCGACCCGAAAGAATGACTGTGCGTGATATTGTAGATCAAACTCCCCTATTTCAAGACATTGTAAAACGCAAAGGAAATGAACTTTGTGCTCTGCGTTTGGTACCAATCAAGCCTGAATTGCCAAAATACCGCCAACGCGGTAAAACTTTAAATGAATATTTAAATGGCTGGTTTAAAGAACTTCAACTTAATCCGGATGATTACAAGACAGAGGTAGTACCTCACGGAGAAACAAAATACTCTGCTACTTTTATTATTACCGACAAAGGAATTATTGGCGAAATTACTCCTGGTGGACATTGGCAATTAACCCAGGGCTTTTATAAAATTCCACCACTAACCTTTTCTTTTAATTTTGACAAAATTTATTTATCAACACCAAATGAAGAAATAAAGCAAGTAATTGCTGAGATGTTAGACCTCTTACTAATTACTCAAGATAAACAAAAAATGTTTATTGAAAAAATTGGCAGTGAATTTACAACTTTGGGTTATTTAAAAGGCTATTTTGAATTTATTGTTACAGAAAATAACAAAAAAATGTTTGTGGACTACAATCGTTTAATCCCCAAAATGATTGGGGACTTGCAAATTATTAACCTGAAAAAATCTGACGAAGAGTTAACTGGCACCTGTGCCAGCCCCGGACAAGCACAGGGCAAAGTAAAAATTGTTTTAGACTCAACCACTGCTGATTTTCAAGCAGGCGATATTTTAGTTTGTGAAATGACTACAGTGGACTATGTGCCACTCATGAAAAAAGCTATCGCCATTATTACTGCCCAGGGCAATATTCTTTCCCACGCCGCCATTGTGGCGCGCGAACTCAAAAAGCCCTGCTTGGTGGGTGTAAAGGACGCTCTGGATAAATTGAAGGACGGCGAAGATATTTTGATGGATGCGAATGGGGGGAAAATTACTAAAATTTAAACCACCAAACGAATTATCAACATACCTTTGTAGGGACAGGTCGCGACCTGTCCCTACCTTATTTTTGCCCCTTGCCACCCTGCTTACAATTTGCTAAAATACCCAAGAATTTAACCCTCAAATTTTATGCAAGCACCTCGCCAAAACGCCATTTCCTGGGATGAATGCTTTATGCGCATGGCCCACGTTATTTCTCAAAGATCAAAAGACCCTTCCACTCAAGCGGGTTCAGTAATTGTAGACCAAAATCAGGTGGTTATTGGCATGGGGTATAACGGCTTTCCCCGCGGTGTAGACTCTGACAAATTTCCCTGGGATCGTGAGGGCAGTTTTTTGGATACCAAATATGCCTATGTTTGCCACTCCGAGGAAAACGCAATCTACAATTCCAGCCAACTACCCAAGGGCTGTAAAATTTACTGCACGCTTTTCCCTTGCAACGAATGCGCCAAAGCCATAATTCAAAACCATATTGTGGAAATAATTTTTGAAAGCGATAAATATCATGACCAAGATGTTTGGGTGGCATCAAGAAAAATGTTTGATGCAGCTGGGGTGAAGTATAGACAATATATTGCTCAAAAGTAACTGAGTACACAGAAAATGCAGATTAATATGCAGATATCGCAGACAACACGGATGTGACGTTATTATCTGCATGGTCAGCGTCATCTGCATAGCATCTGCGTCATCTGTGTTTTAAGTAATTCATTTTATGAAACTAATCCTCGGCTTTGTCGGTCAAATAGCCAGCGGCAAAGGTACAGCCGCAGCCTACCTGAAAGAAAAACACCATGCTTCAGTCCACCGCTTCTCTACAATGCTGCGTGATGTTTTAAACCGTCTTTATTTAGAAGTCGATCGCGACAATTTACAAAAATTATCTTCTGCCATAAGAGAATTTTTTGGCTCTGATACATTATCAAAAGTCATCGCCGAAGATGTTAAAAAAGATACTAGCGAGTTAATTGTGATTGACGGCGTACGCCGGCCTGATGATGTAAAATATTTAAAAAATATTCCTGCCTTTATTTTGGTAAATATTAATGCTGACATTGAAAAAAAGTATGAACGGATAATTAAGCGTGGTGAAAATACTGATGATACAATAAAAACTTTTGAGGAATTTAAAAAAGATCATGGACGCGAAGCAGAGGTGCAAATTAACGACATAGCCCGTGAAGCAGCAGAACATATTGATAACAATGGCACGTTGAAGGAATTATATAAACAACTTGATGAAATAATTTCAAAATACACAAATCTGTGATCCGTGTAATCTGTAAAAAATCTGTGTAATCAGTATTATGAAAGTAAAAATAAAAAAATTAAATTCTGAGATGAAAACGCCAACGTATGGCCACCCCGGTGAAGATGCTGGCTTTGATGTTCATTCGCTTACAGAAGATTGTGTAATTCATCCTGGTGAAAGAAAATTATTTCCCTTAGGTTTTGCTTTGGAATTTGCCAAGGGTTATGCCGCAATTGTTAAAGACAAAGGCGGCCCGCCTCTAAAACATGGCTTACACACCATGGGAGGAGTGTTTGATTCTGGTTTTCGCGGAGAATATAATGTTTTACTAATCAACTTAGGGCAAGAACCGGTAGAAATAAAAAAAGGCCAAAAAATCGCCCAAATTATTATTTACCCTGTAGCCATGGCGGAATTTACCGAAGTAGAAGAACTTGATAATACCAGTTCTCGCGGCGCAGGGCAACATGGAAGCACGGGACTCTTTTAAATTAAAACACAGATGACGCGAATATCTATGCGGATGACGCTGACCACGCAGATAATAACGTCACATCTGCATTGTCTGCGACATCTGCATAGTAATCTGCATATTCTGTGTATTAAGTTATGAAATCATATTTAGAGATCGTCCAAAAAATTCTCAAGGAAGGAGTTAAAAAAGCCGACCGCACGGGCACAGGTGTTTTAAGCGTGGCCGGAGTGATGTTTGAGCATGACATGAGTAAAGGCTACCCACTTTTAACTACCAAAAAAATGCCTTTTAAAGTTATGGCCGCGGAATTGGAATTTTTTATTAAAGGCATTACTGATAAAGGATGGTTATTGGAACGCAATTGCCATATTTGGGATGAATGGTGCAGTCCTTTAAAAGTCCCATACGCGCATGACGAAGAAACTAAACAAAAAATGGCAGCCGAACGTGATTTGGGCCCGATTTACGGTTTTCAGTGGCGGCATTTTAACGCGGATTATAGCGGACTAGACGCGGACTACGCAGACCACGGTGTTGATCAATTAAAAAAGTTAGTTGAAACTTTAAAAACTAATCCTACTGACCGCCGTATGATAGTCATGGCCTGGAACCCCACAAAGCTGGATGAGATGGCCTTACCCCCATGCCATTACGGATTTCAAATTACAGTGACAGGAAATAAATTAAATTTGATGTGGAACCAACGCTCGGTTGATGTCGCTCTTGGACTTCCGTTTAATATTTCCAGCTACGCTTTACTCTTACACTTACTGGCCAAAGAAACCGGTTATGAAGAAGGCAGACTGGTGGGATTTTTGGGCGACACGCATATTTATTTAAATCACCTTGATGGCTTAAAAGAACAACTTACTCGCGATCCCAATCTTTATCCCCTGCCCCGAATCAAGACTGATAATTTTAAAAGTATTTTTGATTGGCAATATACGGATACTATTCTTGAAAATTATCAATCTTATCCGAGGATTAGTTTTCCAATCGCAGTTTAACTAAACACACAGATGACGCAGATATCTATGCAGATGACGCTGACCATGCAGATAAATAACGTCACATCTGCGTTGTCTGCGACATCTGCATAGTAATCTGCATATTCTGTGTTTTAAGTCTATGTTTTCTCTCATCGCCGCTATTTCTGACAACAATTGCATAGGCAATAAGAATAAAATCCCTTGGAATATTCCCGAGGATTTTCAGTATTTTAAAAATACAACTTTGGGAAAAACTTGTTTAATGGGCACAGCGACTTTTGAATCCATTATGGGCTATTTGGGTAAACCACTCCCAGGCAGACAAACAATAGTAATTACTAGAAATGAAAATTACCAAGTGCCAGAAGGCGTAAGAATTTTTCACTCTATTGATGAAGCCTTTGAGAAATTAAAAAATGAGGATGTTTTTGTCTGCGGTGGCGCTTCTATTTACACGCAAACTATCAATCGCGTTGATAAATTATATATAACTGAAATTCACCAAACAGTTGAGGGCGACGCTTTCTTTCCAATAATTGATAAGAACGTGTGGCAGGAAGAATGGAGGGAGGAACATCCTAATTTTGCGTTCGTAATCTACAAAAAAAACTGAACACACAGAATATGCAGATTACTATGCAGATGTCGCAGACAACGCAGATACGATGACATATTCTATCTGCATGGTCAGCGTCATCTGCATAGATATTCGCGTCATCTGTGTTTTAAGTAACTGTATGAAACATGGTAAATTTATTGTTCTACACGGCGCCAACAACCTGGGAAAATCCACTCAGGCTAAGTTGTTGGTGGAAAAAATGAATCAGGAAGGCTATCAAACAGAATATTTAAAATACCCCATTTATGATATTATGCCCTCGGGAAAAATTATCAATGATTATTTAAGAAATAATAATCCTTTTAATTTATCACCCCGAGAAGCGCAGGTTATCTACGCCCTCAACCGCACCCAATACCAGCCAACTCTGGAAGCCAAACTGTCCCAAGGCATAAACATTGTAGCTGAAGATTATACTGGTACTGGCTTGGCTTGGGGGATAGGAGCCGGAATAGACGCGAATTATTTAAAACTAATCAACTCCCATTTGCTAAAAGAAGATTTAACGCTTTTCTTAGATGGTGAGCGCTTTACCAATTCTATAGAACAAAACCACCAATACGAAACAGATGAACAGCTTTGGCAAAAAGTTCGGCAAGCTCATCTTAAACTTGGCGAGGAGTTGGGCTGGATAAAAATTAACGCCAACTTACCAATTGCCGAGATTCATGGTATAATATGGGAAACAATTAAAAACAGTCTTAACTCTTAAACTTTAATATATGTTCATCGCCGTAGGAGACTTTATTAAAAAAGTCTATGAAGTCTACAGCAAAAATTTTGTAGCCTTCTTAAAATATATTTTATTAATCGCTGTTATCACTTTGGTAGTGGCCTTACTTGCCGGCCTATTAGTTACCACCGCTTCTATAATGTTAATTGGCTTAGGAACTGTGGGCATAATTATTGGCGCTATTGTGGTTATTGCCGCAATTATCGGTTTAATCTATTTAACTTCCTGGATGAATTTTACTTTCATGAAAGTGGCAAATGATGCCATATTAAACCAGGCAAGAAAAAAAATGAGCGAAAATTTTAAAGCTGTCAGACCCTTGGTTTGGACTGCTTTTGGTACTTCACTATTGGTGGGCGTTTACGCCGCCTGGCCGTTATTTATTGCTCTTATGGGTTTTGGGATATCCGGGGTTGTGGCCTCGGGCTCACCTATAATGAATACTTTGGCTAACCTTCTACGTGTCATTTTTGGAATTATCGGACTCTACAGTATTTTTCATATGATATATTTTGGAGCCAAATATCAGTATGCAGTATTAGGTACAGTTTTGGAAAACAAAAAACCCAGAGAGGCAATGAAATTAAGCGCCGGCTTAATCAAAGGGCATTGGTGGGCAGTATTTGGCAGAATGTTTTTAATTGGCCTCATCACTATGATTATATCGCTTGTTGCGTCAATGATTTTGGGAGGATTATTCGGCATCTTTAAATCAATGGTTCTAAGTTTGTTGGCTAGTTTCATTATTCAGGCAATTCAAATTGTGCTTAGCTACTCAATTGTTATTGGCTCAATAATCTTGTTCCAAAATTTAAAGACTTTGCCGGCGGTGGAACAGAAATAGTGCATATTCAAAACCAAAAAAGACCTTGTGATTAACAAGGTCTTTTTTTTCGCTCCAAAATCGCAGTGGCAAAATTCTTAAGGAGAGAAGCCCGCGCCTATCTGTCATAAAGATAGCTAAGCGCGAACAAATAAGAAAATTACCGTCCGCGAGTTTGGAGTGAAAAGATATTGTTGTGGATAAAAACTTGACAAAGAAACCATTTACTGTTATCCTATAACTGGTAATTCTGCTGTGATGCTAAAGTCACTCTGGATCTCAGAGCTCCCGCAAGGGAGTTCTTTTGTTTGTATTTTTATGATATAATGTTGCCGGTGGTACGAAGGGCGGAGAGTGGCTGGCGTCACGAGCAGAATTACCAATCTAGCTTCTGGGGTTCGATTCCCCCTCCGTCCACCACTCAAACAACTCTCACCTGAGGGTTGTTTTTGATTTAATTTTTAATTTACCCGCCAAAATTTTTAATTACTTAAACACTTTGGCAGGTGGGCGTCTTGTGCAAGACGCCCAACCCGAATGCTTGCCCCGTCGCATGACTGGGGCTTTTTTTGCCCGTTTTTCGTCTGGGACTGCAGACTATCCAGGGTTCACGCCTTCCTGGAATGGCGGGCCGTTTTAGCGAACGGCTCGAAACGAGACAAATCCTTTTGTTTAACGTCCCAAGTTAGGACGGGAAGTTAAGACAGCTCGTTGGTGCATGCCCCACGCGGGCACTGCCCCATGAGCTGCGTGATCTCTGCCGGGAAGTGGCCACGCCACTTCCCGACGACGTTATTTTCGTAGCCAGCGTGACTGCCGACTACGAAAAATTCAGCACCGTTCTTCCAGGGGCGCAAACGCGCCCCCAAGACGGGGCGCCCTGTCACCCCACTCTCGGGGTAACCGTCCTCGCCGACCGGGCACTTCCCGGCCAGCTCAGACCTTCTTTCCTCCCATGAGCGAACGAACCGCGCCCAAAAACGCTCGGCCTCCCCGCGGTCCGTAAACCGCAGGCGAGCGCCGAGCATTGTGAGCCCGTCTCCATAGTGTGTGTCAATAACACCCACACAGAAGAGACGGGCGTAGAGGCCTGGACGCCAGGTCTCCACAACTTGGCGCCACGAGGCGCCATCTTCCCATGGGTCGGACGGACGACCGTCCGGCTCTTTCAGCTCGATCTGGCGGGGACACCCCACCAGATTTTCTCCCATGACGGCGCTGAGCTCACTCAGCGCCTCAATGACCGGAAACGGAACCGTGATCTTTGTGGTGGCCATGTTGGGCCTCCTTTTTTGCTGTCTAGCTATTAGTGCCAGGCAGAGAGAGCTATGTTGGGCTCTCTTTATTAAATAATTTGTAATTAGATATTCAACAAAGAAAGTACAACTATATTTTGTCCTTTTAAAATACAACGGCTCACGCCACCACTCCCTGTGATGACGTCCCCCGCGTAAACTTTTTTATTTAAAAAATTTAAGCAAGGGAAAATATAAGCACTCCTCAAAACCTGTGGATAAACACCTTTACAACTATCATTTTTTATATTATAATCGTTATTAGGAATATCATTTTTAAGTTAATTTCACATATGTATATTACTAGAACTATTGAAAAAAACTTAACAAATTCGCTCAACAGAGCCAAAATTGTTATTATTTATGGCGCCAGACAAGTTGGTAAAACTACCATGCTCAAAAACATCTTTCCAGAAACTACATCCCAAATTACTTACTTGGCTTGTGACAAAATGAGCATACAAGAACAGTTAAAACCTGACGATACTATTCTAAAACAGATATTGGGTGAAACCGGAACAGTAATTTTTGACGAAATGCAAACTCTGGAAAATCCCGGATTAATTCTTAAAATTATTTATGATCATTTGCCGGGCATTAAAGCCATAGCTACCGGCTCCTCTGCTTTTGACCTGGCTAATAAATTATCCGAACCGCTTACCGGCCGCCATGAACCGCTCTGGCTTTATCCTTTTTCTTTCGCAGAAATTTCCACATCTGTTTCTCCCTTTGATTTGGAAAACGCTTTCAAAAATACTTTGCTCTATGGCTCTTATCCTAAAATTTTTAATCAAATAAAAACCGAGGATAAAATCCGCGAACTTTCTTTGCTTACCGAAAATTATTTATATAAAGACATATTGACTTTTGATTTGGTTAAAAATAATAAAAAAATTCGCGAACTTTTACTGGCCATAGCCTTACAACTGGGCAACGAGGTTTCCTATAATGAACTGGGGGCTATGCTCGGCCTTAATCGACTTACCATTGAACGTTATTTGGACCTTTTGGAAAAATCTTTTGTACTGTTTCGCCTTTATGGTTTTAACCGAAATTTACGCAATGAAATTAACCGCAAAGTAAAAATTTATTTTTTTGACTGCGGTGTGCGCAACGCACTGATAAACAATTTTAATCCGCTGGAAATGCGCACTGACAGTGGCGCGCTTTTTGAAAATTTCATTGTTTCGGAAATTTACAAAAAGAACTCTTTGTCTTATCCACGCGCTAATTTATATTTCTGGCGCACCCACACTGGACAAGAAGTTGATTTGATAATGGAAAAAAACGGCCAGCTAACTGCTTTGGAATGTAAACTTTCCATTGACAAACCAACTTCTTCACAGCAAGCCTTTGTCCGCGCTTATCCCGGCGCGCAATTAAAAACTGTTAGTTGGAATAATTTTCAAAGCGTGCGCGAATTGCTGGGGTAATCCCCCGCATCAATACCCCTTCACTATAATTTTTAAATTAAAGTGAGAGATGTACTAATGCGGGAGGCGGAGCGAGTGCTAATCAACTCCGCCGATCCCGAGTACAAATGTCTGCCGCCTAAACGGTCCAGACAGCGTGGTTCTAACCACGCAATTACCTTTTACCCCCGGGTTTCGGGAACCAATGATTCACGCCTTACATTGGATGGCGGGCCGTTTTAGCGAACGGCTCGAAACTAAAGACCCGCGAGGGCCTTGTGAACTTGGTCTTTTGTGACCTCGTCCACCTTGAAATTTACTTCGCGGACATGGTCCGCGAAGGTCCTCACTTCCCCCATGGGGAAGGAGGACGCCATCATGCCTGGCTCGTAGGCCAGGCAAAGACGGACGGTCACCGTGTATCCCGACACGGTGACCCTAAAGGTTTCATCGTGAGACGGCCGACAGGCCGCCTCCTTTGCCACTTCGGCGAGGATCAGGGCGACCCCCTCCAAAGTTTCGAACGAGTGACCAGAGAGGATCAACTCGTTCATGTTCAACACGACGTAATCCATGGAACCTCCCCCATTTTCGGCTTATTCAGCACGGGCATGGGTGCCCAAGTTTTACGCCGCGAACAACCTTGTTCGTGGCGCGGTATCACTTTTGGGTTTCCCCATCACAATCTTCATCTAACGTATGTCGGATGAAAACTCTGATGGGTTGGGGTTTGTGCAAACCCCTCACCCGAGTGTCATATATTTCCACCGCCCACAACACTGTCATGGACGGCTTACTTTATTATCCCTTGAGGTCTGCCCTCTTTTCCGCTAAAGCGGATTAGCGCTGGGAATGCGCCAAGGCGTGGTTTTTTCTGGATCATAACCACGCTAGCCAATTTTTTTATCGTCCCACACAGTTGGCTGGGACTAGGTGCGCGGTTAACCGACTATGACGCGGTGGACCGCGGGGAAACGCCTCTCCACCCATTTGCTAATCGCCACCATAGCGACGGCAAAGGACAGAGGAGTCAACCCCACGAACCAAATGGTCATCGTCAGTCTCACGCACCATACGGGATCTACACCAATGTACTGGCCCACTATGCCAGCACATAAGGTGACGATTATCCCGATAACCCATCCAATTGGTGTGGCGATGATCATCGCCACGAGCACCACCAATCGGATGGTCGCCACGAGCACCTTGACCATCTGGCCTCCTTTATTCTGTCGCCTTATAATCAGAATTCCATTCACGGGCATACCGTAAAATTCATTCTGAACTTCGCGCGACAAAATTTGTGATAGATAGCAGAGCTATCACTCTCTCACATCCCACTATGGGACATTTGGACCCCCGACCATTTCGGAAATCCCCAACGGATTACCATTTTAATGACAAAACGTTGGGGATCACCAAACTTAATTAAAGGAATAAAAAACTCTCATCCACGCCATCATTACTGACAGCAAGGAAATTGAGTTCCCGAGAGTTTGTGCATTCTCTCGGGAGCCGAGTGACAGTCAGGTCTCAATGTGGGTCGCCACATCTCCCCTGTCTAGCGCCTGTCTGCGCAACCCGTGCTGGGCTGTCCCGGTTTACGCCGGTTCGTTGTTAGCCTCCTGCGGCTAAAGCTGTACCACATGGGCAATATCGCCCGTGCAGTCCAGCGCCACCTCCAGGCACGTGCCGTCGGAGAAATCCAACACGAGCTCACGAGAGTCGTGTGGATGTTCCGCACATCGGCACGGCGCCACAGTGGTGGCTGGCCACAGGCAGCTGACCACTCCGCTCGTGCGAAGAAAGTCCAGAACTTCCCCGAACTCGGAAGCTTTCTGGATTTTCCCGCACAACTCACGCGCTTTGACAAAGTTAATGTCAATTACGCGCAAGGCGCGGAGTATCCGCCGCCGACCGTACTTGCCGGGCTCGTTGCCCTTACAAGCACGGTTCAGGAGAACCAAGGCCTCAATCTTCGTCAAGGCCTTCTCCTTTTCTGTCACCGCTTATTCCTTAGGCTCCCCCAAGTATTGGCGATGACAGTGCACCTTCTCCTCAGAGCCGGACCATCCGGACTGATTTGAAGGCGGGTTTACCACAGATCGGCTGTGGCCCCGCGCGTTGTGGTGTCCCACTTTGGCAATAACCAATTGCCAACGGCGCACGCTGCGCCTCCCCGTTTATTGTCCGGGCCAGACATAACTCCCGCTCGTCCGTCAGACGACGGACAGCCGCAGCCACTGAATGGTGGCTCCGGCCGGAAGGGTGGTGCACCCTTCCGGAAGGCGGGGACCGCGGTACTGGCCGATCACCGCGACGTCGCCCTTGTTCAGAACGACCGTCGTGCGATTGGCCGGCACCGGCAAGCCGAGCACGTCCGCGAAAACCGCGGCAGTGTCGGCGTGCCCCACGGCGGACATGAGATCCGCCGCGAGCATGGCCCGCGCCTCGCTGAGCGAGATCTCCTCAAACTTGGCGGTCGCCGGAAATGCGGCCAGCATGTTCGGGGAGAAGGCGTTGAGGAGGTACATCCTCAACTCCCGCTCGCACTCCTTATTTCCCCCACTTCGGTTTGGAATCACCAAACCTTATAGGTCGCGGCCGAAGTTAACAGCCAGCGTGCCCACCGAGGGCGGGTATTTGGAGTTACGAGGTTTCTTGCTAATTGGCTGGCAAGTTCAGCTCGCGTGGCTTTGATTTCTCATGCCACACACTTACGCCACCACACCCGTGATGACGCCATCACAAAACACCACCACTCCAAACCCCAAACTCCAATATCCATACTCCAAAAATTGGTGTTCGGTTATTGGTGTCAGGAGTTCGGTAATGATGTCTTCTGATAGAATAAATTGTAAAGTTCACCGCTCTCATCCTACACAACTTTTCCCTAAGCTGCTATTTCGCATTAGCCAATTAGCTCTCTCCTGCTTTGACTAACACTATCCTTATGTAGTAGCGATTAAGATAAATCATTTTAATAAATTGGTTTATCTTACTCACTGCTAAGTTACTTTTTGTTTTTTTCTTACTTGACTTTTTCCTATGTGGATAATTAGCTTGACAAAATAATTTATTTATTTTATACTTTTATTAAGTGGTAATTCTGCTACGAAGCAATCATCCGTACTGGATCTCAGAGCTCCCGCAAGGGAGTTCTTTTGTTACATAAATTTTTATGATATAATATTGCGCGGTGGTGCGAAGGGCGGAGTACGGGTGGTTCCGTAGCATGAATTACCACTCATCGCTTCTGGGGTTCGATTCCCCCTCCGTCCACCACTCAAACCACTCAACCTCTGTTGGGTGGTTTTGATTTTCTGCTTTTTTGATTTCTTGATTTTTTGAATAGTGCCGACTGTCCCACCAACCAATTCATAAGTCTTATATCTTAAGTCTTATGTCTGATTGAAGGACGCACTCGGTACTACGAAAGTCTCACAACTTTTGTAGATGAATCGCGAGAGACTGGATTCCTGCTTTCGCAAGAATGACAGTACAGTCTCCACTCATTCTCCTCAATTTAATGAAGAGCAAGTGAGATGGGCCCCAGCCAAGATATTTCTATCTTAACTGAGCAAAACCCTAATTTCTATTTGCCGGTAGGATTCTCTCCCAAGGCCACGTGTCCCTATAAGGATTTACGTGGCACTCACACGGGCAACTAGAAATTTTGTAAAGAACTATTTAAAAGCGCGGCTTTCCACCAGGGAGAGACGCGCTTTATCAATATCTATTTAATAAGTTTTGCAGTTGCCTTTTCTTGGTCTCTCCTCCAATCAAAGGCTTTGGTTGTCTGTTAGGCTTTTCAGCTTAACGGAACATTATACCAAAAAAACGCCGATGTGTCAATATTGGATTGGAAATTAGAAATTAAAAATTAGAAATTTAGCTAAAATAAAAGAAATTTTCTTTTAGCTTTTATGTCTACTTACTACTTGACAAATGTTTTAGAATATGCTATACTATCTTTATGTTAAGCTAAATAATCCATTATATGGAAACCATACAAAATACACTCCAAAAATTCGGTTTTGAATTATCCACAGCCGAAATTTATGTAATTTTAGCCAATAATGGCGAAATGCAAGTGGCCCAAATAAAAGAAAAAACCCAGCTTTCTCGGGCTGGTATTTATGATTCGTTAAATTCTCTAATGGCCAATGGCTATTTGGAATATAGAAAAGATGGCCGCAATGCCTATTACAAACTGGGGCACCCCAATAAGCTTTACGGCTTAATAGAGCAAAAAAAGCGCGAAAACGCCTTGGCTGAACACGAAATGGAAGAGGGCATCCGCTCCATCATCGGTGCCTATAACCTGTCACAGAATAAGCCGGGGGTAAGGTTTTTTGAAGGAAAGGACGGATTTAAAGAAGCGCTTTATGACACGCTTTCTGCCAAAGAAGGAATTTATGCTTATTTGGATTATGATTCCTTAACAAATTTAGCAGAGATTAATAATGCCTATGTAATAGATCGCCGTAAAGCCGGAGTAATGAAAAAAATTTTAGTACCAAATACGCCAGAAAACATAAAAGCCGCCATTCCTGGGGCCGGTGATTTAACTGAAATTAGAATTTTACCCACTGGTATCACAGCTTTTCCCACCACTCTGCAAATTTATAATGATAAAATTGCCTACCTAACCTTGAAAAAGGAACAGATAATTTCAGTTATTATTGAAAATGATGCCATTGCCAAAATGCAAAAAACCATGTTTGAATACCAATGGTCTATTTCTTCACCTCTCGCGAATCTTGTTCAAACACAAAATAACGAAAAGCCGAGTCCTGCGGGTCTGTAAAATAACGCGTTCCCGCGTAGCCTTCTGCCGTGCGTTGCAATACTACTCGCTCAATTTCTTTGTCTTCCACTACCGGCAAGCGATAAATTAATACTTGGCTTTTATCTACATCTTCTGGGTTTGATCCCAAATAAGCTTTAATTAAACTCTCGCGAGAAACTTGGCGCGAATCTTTTAATTTAAACTCTTGATTTTTTTTATTATCCCAAATAATGCGAAAATGTGTTTCACCATATTGTTCGGCCAAATCATCATCAACTCCAACAATTACAAATCCACGCTTATCAACATAATCTGTTCCCACATCTAACTTAGAAAAAACCGTGGCTTTTAATACATATTGCTCAGCCATTTCTGTTGTCACATTAGTAAGCATGGCTTCGCCAAAAGCCGAACCGCGATATTTAGGGTTAACATTAAATGACCCCCAATAACGAGTCCCATCTTCATCAGGTTGTTTGAATCTGGTAAAAGATAATACTTCTGGCCCAGCTTTCCCTTCCTTGGTCAAAATGTACACTGTATCATCAGTCTCTCCCCGGCTCATTCTTAAAGCATTTTGCAAAAGTGCATCCGCTCTAGTCAAACCCGTCTGATGATTTTCCGTGGCAATTTGCGCGATCTGCGGGCGTAATTCAGTGGGAATATCTTTGGCCAAATAATGCGCCACTCCCAACCCCCGCACTTTTTCCAAATCAACTTTCCCCCCCTTAAATGTGGTCTTAAATATAGCAACAAACAACTCCATATCCTCTTTCACACCCTCCAAATCTTTTACTAAATCAGACATTTTTTCAGCATTAAGCCGATCTTTAGCCTCTGTCATTTTTATTATAAAATCTCCGGCCCGTTTTATCAGCTCTTTCAATATTTTATGTCGCTGTACTTCTGGTGCCCCTTCTTCAGTTATAAAATAATTTTTTAACTCTTCATCAACTCTATCAGCCTGTGCCAAAATTTCGCTAAACTTTTCAAACACGGCTTCGGCCCGGCCGGCGCTTAAGACTTCGGCGGCGGCCAAAATTTTATCCGCCAAACTTCTGTCATATTGTAAAGCCAATAAAGTTTTTAAACCAGCTTCTTTAAAAATTCTAACAAATTTATACAATCTATCTTTATCCGCCAAACTTTGATAATATTCCAAAAATATTGCCTGTTCTTGGGGTGACAAACGCATTAAATTTATACCGGTTTCTTTAGTAAAATCTCTGCGCGCTTGCAACATCACCGTAAAATTAAAGGCCTCTGTTCGTTGTGTAAAATTTTCATTACTTTCTCCCGGCCTCTGCGGCAAAAATGAATCGCCTTCATCAAAATCATGCATCACCAATTCTCTCTTACCCACATCCCAATAAACTACCTGCCCACCTCGTCCATAACTGCGCTCAAACTCTCGCTTTTTAGCTTTTGAACTATTTATGGCGACCAGTTCAAAAGTTTTTACTAATTTCTCTTCTTTAGTATTTTTATCTATTTCCACAATGCCGGCTAAAGTATCAGAAATTTTATAAACCGCGTATCTTTCATAACCTTGCCGGTCATTTAAAAATTCAGAACCCAAATTATACCGCACGCTTTCTATCATTACTGTGGCAGCATTGCCGGATTTTCTAATGTCCAAACGCACGCCATATTTTTTCGCTGTCTCACTGCTTGAAAGCACTCTAAAGTCCTCTGGCGCCAATAGTGATTGCCCATTTTGGTCCGGCCTGGCTAAATTTGGCAATTCGCCTTTTTCCAGATGTTCTCGCGGGTTAAGATAAAACCCGCCTTTTTGCCGAAAAGCTCCGGTCATGGGGCCAAAACGAGTAAGCCAATCAGCATTAATCGCCCGTCTTTCGCCAGCATCAATTTTATAACCCCTGTCGTCGCCCATGCTTTTGTAAAAAGTCACTTCCAGTTGTCCTTGCTTATTTCTTCTGCCGTCGCCAAATTGCGGATGATAAATTCTACAGGCCAAAGCAGTTTCCAAAATGTTTGAGCCCTTGTGAAATGGAGAATAATCATCAGTAGGTTTTTTTCTTGACTGAAAGTCCCATACACCAAGATAAAAATCCGCTTCCCTAATTTTATCAACTTCAAAAGCGGCTTGATTATTTTGCGGGTTGTAAAATAAATCTTTTGGCTCGGGTTTTTCTTCGGGCTTCGCGCCATTCGCCTGCCAAACTTGCCAATCCTCGCGGCTGACAACTTTTTTGCCATAAAAGACATTAAACAAAAAATCCACCGAATTAGTGCCCCAATATTCTGGAAAATTTTTTTTCAAATCCAGTCTTGCTTCATTAGCTGAATCGCTAATTCTACCAGCACTTATCCTCACCTGTTTTCCTTTTTCATCATATTCCCCATGTTTTTCCCAAACTCCTCTTTGCAATAAAGGAGCATTAATTTCCTTAATTCTTTTTAAATCAACAACCAAGACCCCCCCTGTTTTTCTACCACGCCAATTTGCTCCAAAAACTCCATGCCTTTTTCTTGAAATTCTTGAAAATCTGGAATTGCCTCCAATTCAGTTGAAAATTTTTGATGATTAATCCGTCCAGCTGTCAATTTTTGCAACAACTCTTGGCCCAAAAAACCAGTATGTTTTTCAACTTCTGGCAAAACTCGCAACAAGCGCGCCTTCCAACCTTCTCTGGTTTCTGCTAGTTCTGGTGATTTAACTCTTTCTCTATCACGAACTGGCCCGCGCGGACGCGAAACTAATTCATGCCTAGGCATTATTACTGATGATTCCAAATTTATTCTCATAGTATTCTTTTCCTTAATTTTACCTTTCTCCCGCCTAAAAATCAAGCCCTTGGCTTTTGGAGAAAAGGGTGATAAAATAAAACTAAGTTAATCTAAAAAACTATGAACTACACTCCTATCATCGGCATGGAGGTCCATGTGGAACTTAAAACCAAGTCCAAGATGTTTTGTGCTTGTAAAAATGATCCAGATTTAAAAGAGCCAAATATTAATATTTGCCCTATTTGTCTCGCCCATCCTGGTACTCTACCTGTTCCAAATAAACAAGCCATTGAATGGACAGTATTGATTGGCCAAGCTTTGGGTTGCCAAATTCGTGAACTTTCTAAATTTGACCGCAAACATTATTTTTACCCAGACTTGCCCAAAGGTTATCAAATTTCGCAGTATGATGAACCCATTGCCGAACATGGCAGTTTAACTTTAAAATTTCCATTAGGAGATAATATTCGGGAAGTTGCCAAGATTGGTATTACCCGCGCCCATTTGGAAGAGGACACAGCAAAACTCTTGCATGATAACGAAGGAGCGACACTAGTTGATTTTAACCGTGCTGGTACGCCATTAGTTGAGATTGTCACTGATCCAGATTTTAAATCGCCATTAGAAGCCAAAATCTATTGCCAAGAACTGCGCGCTATCTTTAGGTATCTTGGAGTGTCAGACGCAGATATGGAAAAAGGCCATATGCGTTGCGAAGCCAATATTTCAGTGCAAGAAGCCGGCAAGTTTGAAATTGTAGATGGTGTGGTAAAACCTTTGGGAGATTATAAACTAAATAATAAAGTAGAAGTAAAAAATATTAACTCTTTCAAAGCAGTGGAAAAAGCCTTGGAATTTGAGATCAAACGGCAAACAAAATTATTAGAAAAGGGCGAGACTTGGCAACAACAAACCCGCGGCTGGGATGACCCTAAAAGCGAAACTGTTTTACAACGCATTAAAGAAAACGCAGCCGATTATCGCTATTTTCCAGAACCAGACATTCCCCCATTTCATCCGCTTAAACTTGCTGGAAAAATTGTTTTACCAGAATTACCAGCCGAAAAACGCGAACGTTTTCACCAAGAGTTAGGCTTTTCTTTTGCGGATGCCGAATTATTAACTGAAAATAAAGATTTAGCAAATTTTGCCGAGGACGTAATTAGTGAATTACAAGAATGGTTAGACACCATGCCAGAATCTAAAAATAAAGCCGAGAATATTCCCGAAAAAATTGTACGTTTGGCCGGCGGCTGGATTACCAGCAAATTACTTGGGGCTTTAAATGATAAGGGACTAACAATTACAGATGTAAAATTCACTCCCGAAAATTTTGCCGAATTAATTGCCTTAATTTATAATAATCGCGTTAATTCTACTAATGCTAATAAGATATTATTAATCATGGTTGGCTCTAATGTGGACAAAGACCCAACTCATATTATGGAAGACAAAGGCTGGGGGCAAGTGGGGGATGAAAATAAATTAGGCGAGGTGGTTGACGAAGTCATAAAAAGCTATCCCGCGCAAGTGGCGCAATTTAAAGCTGGCAAAGAACCAATTTTGCAATTCTTAAAAGGCATGGTAATGAAGGCCACCGAAGGCAATGCTGATCCGAATGTGGTGGAAAAATTGTTGAGGGAAAAAATTTTATAAATATGAAAATTCTTAAAATTATTGGCAAAATTATTTTTGGCTTATTTGTTCTAGGGGTGTTTTTAATATTTTATTCATTTCGTAACGAACCAGATCCTTCAACCTGCACTAAAATAAACTGCGAAAACTGCTTAACCGGTAAACAACTAAAAGGCACGTTTCAATGTCAAACATCTCGAAGTTTTATTACCCACCATTGTTATAAATGCGTGGACTGCCAAGCTGACAGTGATTGCCAGGCAGGATTTGGCTGTTTTGACAATAAATGCCAAGAAATAACTGACACAGAAGCAACCACAACCCCTCTTGCGCCATAATGAAGAATGTGATAGACTTATATTAATATGAAACACTACTGCGACACAAACAAATCAATTTTTTAACAAACGGCCACCCGGTAAAGGGTGGTGTTTTTTTGAAACTGGCTTCAAATTTTAGAGGCAAAGCCGAACAAAATTTGACTAGCAGTTTCAAACCCCGCACTAGCCCGCAGGGCTTAGTGCTGGGGTTGCAACAATATAAATTTAATCAGTCTAAATCAATGCTTTATGCCTCAAACATTCAAAGGACGGGACATCATCTCTATTTCCGAGCTAACCAAGCCGGAAATTTTACACATTTTAAAAATCGCCGGAGAATTAAAACAAAAACCACAGCCAAAATTATTAGACGGGAAGATAATGGCCAGTTGTTTTTTTGAGCCCTCCACCCGCACCCGCTTGTCTTTTGAAACTGCTATGGAAAGACTGGGGGGGAAAGTTATGGGCTTTGCCGATCCCGGAGTAACCTCGGCCAAAAAAGGCGAATCATTGTATGATGCCATGAAAATTATCGGACAATACGCAGACGTAATTGCCATGCGACACCCCATTGAAGGCGCAGCTAGGCGTGCCTCTGAAGCCACTGACAAGCCAATTTTAAATGGTGGCGACGGCGCCAACCAACATCCCACTCAAACTTTATTGGACTTGTTTACCATTAAAGAATGCCAGAAAAAATTAGAGGGCTTGGATATTGCCATTGCCGGCGACTTAAAATTTGGCCGCACCACCCACTCTTTGGCCCAGGCTCTTCAACATTTTAATGTTCGCCTATATTTTGTGGCTCCAGATTCTTTACAAATGCCAGATTATATTTGTAATGAATTAAAAAAGAAAAAAGTTAAATTTTCTTTGCATCACAAAATTGAAGACATTATTAATAAAGTGGATATTCTTTATATGACTAGAATCCAGGGTGAGCGCTTTCCTGACCCCATGGAATATGAACGAGTAAAGAATGTTTTCATTCTCATGGCCAAAATGCTTGCCAAAGCCAAACCCAATTTGAGAGTAATGCACCCTCTGCCCCGTGTTAATGAAATTACTACTGATGTGGACACTACCAAACATGCTTATTATTTTGAACAGGCAGAAAATGGGTTATATGTAAGGCAGGCACTGCTGGGATTGGTGTTGGGTAAACTTTGATCCAAACACCAAACCCCGATAACCAAACCCCAATCACAGTGTTAGGCTATTGGAGTTAGGGGTTCGGAAATTTTATTTAAACAAAAAATTTAATACTATCAAACATATGAAAGAAGAAAAAAAATTAAGAGCCTTCAAAGTCTTCGCCATTAAAAATGGTACGGTCATTGACCACATCAAAGCCGGACAGGCCTTAAAAATAATCCAAATTTTAAAACTTTACGCCAATGATCATATTGTCAGTGTGGGTTTAAATTTTCCTAGCAAGACCTTAAAATTCAAAGATATTATTAAAGTGGAAGAAAGAGAATTGACGCCCGAAGAAGCCAATCGAGTAGCCATTCTCGCTCCCCAATCCACTATAAATATCATCCGTGATTTTGAAATTGTTAAAAAATTTAAAGTGCAAATTCCCGAAGAAGTGGAGAAAATTATTGTCTGCCCCAACCCCAAATGCATTACCAATAATGAACCAATGAATACAGTTTTTACTGCTGAAGCAGAAAAAGATGAGGTAAAATTGCGCTGTAAATATTGTGAAAAAACCTTTGACCAGGAGGAGATAAAGAATTATAATATATAAATCCCAAAGTAAAATAAAAAAACGCATAATTTAAAAAACGAATAGAAATTAGGAAATGAAGAAATTTAGAAATTGTGCTACAAGATTAAGAATCTTAGCTGTGTATCATAATTTCTTAGTTTCCCAGTTTCTTAATTTCTCTTGTTATCCCATACTTTAGTATTTCGTACATCATAATAATATTATGAGTAAAAGAATAGTGCTCGCCATCGGTGGTAATGCCCTAATTATTGATAAGGACCATCAAACCGAGGCTGACCAATACAAACAAGTTAAAAAAACTTGCAAGGATATTTTGCCGTTAGTTCAGGCCGGTTACGAGGTAATAATTACCCATGGCAATGGCCCCCAAGTGGGCTTTATTTTAGAACGCTCAGAAATCGCAGCCAAAGCCAATGGCTTACACCGAGTGCCTATTGATACTGCTGATGCTGAAACTCAAGGAGCTATAGGTTTTTATTTGGCACAAAATATGAAAAATTTTCTGGCCGCTGAAGGGCTGGAAAATGAGGTGGTGGCGCTCATAACTCAAGTCTTGGTAAATGCCAGCGACCCGGCTTTTAACAATCCTACCAAACCAATAGGTTCTTTTTATTCAAAAGCCGAAGCCATGGCCTTGTACAAAAATAATGGCTGGGCTGTGTCTGAAGACGCGGGCCGAGGCTGGCGCCGAGTTATTCCCTCGCCACAGCCGATTGATGTAATTGAAAAAGAAACCATTAAACAATTACTAAAAAATAAAACAATAGTTATTACTTGCGGCGGCGGAGGCGTACCAGTAGTTTATCAACGGGGCAAATTGAAAGGCGTAGAAGCCGTAATTGACAAAGATCGTGCCTCGGCGCTTTTGGCGAGCCAAGTGAAAGCCGACGAATTAATTATTGCTACGGCTGTAGATTATGTTTACATAAACTTTGGCAAACCCAATCAAAAAAAATTGGCCAAAGTTACAATTTCACAAATTAAAAAATATATTGCTGAGGGTCATTTTGCCAAAGGCTCTATGCTCCCCAAAATTGAAGCAGCTTTAAAATTTTTAGAAGCAGGTGGCAAAGAAGCAATTATTACCTCGCCGGGCAAACTTGCT